>Ga0180223_1000089_pt1 | contig 199367 bp, 209 predicted proteins | sample eDN5th30CKraftOP_FD_151337 | JGI IMG/M metagenome (GOLD analysis project Ga0180223, IMG submission 151337) | Enriched Organic Plus compost microbial communities from Emeryville, California, USA - eDNA 5th pass 30_C Kraft OP (version 2) (version 2) ...
CATCACTCACGCGGCATGGCTGGATCAGGCTTGCGCCCATTGTCCAATATTCCCCACTGCTGCCTCCCGTAGGAGTCTGGGCCGTGTCTCAGTCCCAGTGTGGCTGATCATCCTCTCAGACCAGCTACGGATCGTCGCCTTGGTAGGCCTTTACCCCACCAACTAGCTAATCCGACGCGGGCTCATCCAACTCCGATAAATCTTTCGCCTCTCGGCCGTATACGGTATTAGTCCAAGTTTCCCTGGGTTATTCCGTAGAGCTGGGTAGATTCCCACGTGTTACTCACCCGTCTGCCGCTCCCCTTGCGGGGCGCTCGACTTGCATGTGTTAAGCCTGCCGCCAGCGTTCGTTCTGAGCCAGGATCAAACTCTCAAGTTGAGACATCCAATCTTGGCTTATGGTCACGTCTGGATCGACGAGAACATCACACCTAAGCATTCCAGTGCTAAGCACCAAAACGCAAAGCGTAACATTTCTCTCGAAACGTGTCCGCCAAAGTCTCGTATGGTCCCCTTCAGCCCCTAAGAGCATCCGAAAACCGCAAGCCTCTGCCGCCCACGCTTCTCTTTCTTCTTCTTCAATTGTCAAAGAACGGACAACATCTGCTGTCCTCGGGCCAAAAAACTTTCCTCAGCCCTTTTCGAGGTCGCTTGCGCGGCTCTCTGATTGGATTAACAAGAGCGAGCGTTTCAGTCGCCAGCGGCGCCGCCGCCCTCGTTGTGAGGCGTATATAGTCGTGGCCTCAGTCAGGTGTCAACGGCCATTTTCGATTATTTTGAAATTTTTGCGACAAAGATCTCGGGACACCCTGGAGACCGGCCGCCGGCCACATTGGAGCCCGATTTCATTCTTACCGCATCCTTAATATAGGTGGGAAAATTCACATATCCAGGTTCGCGTGCCGCGGTCGCGGGTTATTTCGCTATTCTTCCGCCCGGGCTTAGACGTGGGAACCCGTTCTCACGCATTGACTTGGCAGGGCGTGAAGGGCATCACTTCCCGTAAAGTGCTACCAGCGAAGCGGGACGGACTGAGAGGGAGCGGAAAGACGTTGGACGACAACGCTGGAGCAAAGCCTCCGCTTGGCGATGAGCCACCCCTGATCGCGGATGGCCGTAGCGGGCCGCCTGATCGACGAGAAATCTCCGGTCGCTGGCTCGCCGGAACAATCCTGACAGGGCTCACATCCACCGTGCTTATGGGCGTTGCACTTTCGGCGGCGCTCGATGGCCGCGAACAGCTCGCTACCCCGCCGGAGATCGCCCTCCTCCCCCAACCTCCCAGCGATGTGGAAGAGGCGGCAAAGACGTCCCGCCTCGTTCCGGCCAGGCTTCTGGCGCGCCAGGACGACCGGCGCCGCATGGAGGTCTCCACAATCCTGAAGGAGGGGGATCGCGAGGTCGTTCGCACGCTTCCCTTCGTTCATGTGCGGATGAGCCTTGCAGCCGGCCATCGGACCCACAAGGATTATCCGCCTTTCGATCCGCTCGCCGTGTTCGCCGAAGACGGCGCGGCGGCGAGCGCCAGCATGGGCATCATCTATGGGGCCAAGGTGGAAAGCGAGGTCCGGCTGCGCACCCAGCCCTTCCCTCTCGAGGAAAGCGTGTTCGACGAGAACAGCGACCTTTCCGCGGAGGAGGTGGAACAGGTGGTGCGGAACACCGGTGCGATCCTCACGGATGGCGATGTCCAGGTGGCCGCGCTCCACTACGTCGATCCGCAGCGATTCGGCGATACGCTCGCAACGCAGGCGCTGGCCCAGTTCAGCGCCCGCATCGTGCAGGAAAATGTCTCCGTCGCTCCCCGCTCCGTGCCGGAAGGACCCTCCACCGGCTTTGCCGAGGACATCATCGTCTTTTCCCAGAACGAAGCCATTCTCAAGGCGTTCGAGGAAGCAGGATATGACGGATCCGACGCGCAGGGCATGGCGGCCGCAATCAGCAAGCTGCTCAACGCTCCTGCGCTGAAGTCCGGCACCATCCTGTGCGTGGGCATTGAAGCCGAGGGCGAGACGAGCCGGATCGTGCGCACCAGCATTTATGATGGCAAGCAGCATATCGCGACGATAGCGGTGGATGATCGAGGCCAGTATGTACCGGCCAACGAGCCGAAGCACGGCCCCGAGCTCCTTGCGGCACTCGATACCGAGCCGCAGCAGGCGCCGGTGCGGGCCGATCTGCCGCGCGTCTATGACGGCATCTACAATGCGGCCTATTCCTACGGCCTCACAGCGCCCATGACGCAGAAGCTCATCCGCCTGCTGGCGGCGGATGTGGATTTTCAGTCGCGCCTTTCGGCCTCCGACAAGATCGAGGTGTTCTTCTCGCAGCCGAATGAAGACGGCAGTGCCTCGGACAATTCCGAAATCCTCTATGTTTCGGCAAGTTTCGGCGACAGGCACCGCGCCTATTACCGTTTCGAGATGCCGGACGGCACCGTCGACTATTTCGACCGGGAAGGCCGCAGCGCGCGGCCGTTCCTTATCCGCGTGCCCGTGCCCAATGGCCGTTTCACCTCGGGCTTCGGGATGCGCCGCCATCCCATTCTGGGATATTCGCGGCTGCATACCGGCGTCGACTGGGCAGCACCGCGCGGCACGCCAATCATCGCCTCCGGCGACGGCGTCGTGGAGAAGGCGGGATGGTCATCCGGTTACGGCCGGCAAACCATCATCCGTCATGCGAACGGCTACGAGACGTCCTACAATCACCAAAGTGCCATCGCGAAAGGCATCGTTCCAGGCGCCAAGGTGCGCCAGGGGCAGGTGATCGGCTATGTAGGCGCAACTGGTCAGGCGACCGGCAACCACCTGCATTACGAACTGATGGTGAACGGGCGCAAGGTCGACCCGATGCGCGTGCGTCTGCCCGACAGCAAGGTGCTGGAGGGGGAAGCTTTGGAAGCTTTCATGCGTGAGCGCGATCGCGTCGAGGATCTGCTGCAGCAAAACCCCAACAATCCGATTCCGGTCGCCGGCATCTCCAACTGACCGAACCGTTGCGGCTTACCCTTCCCCATCGGGGCGAAGGGACGCGGCCCGCACGTCGGGAGGGTCGGACCCACGTAGCTGCAGCGTCCTTCTGGCCGCGGGCCTAGGCCCGATCTCCCGCAGACACGGGAGCCTTGGCTCATGATCGATTTTCGGAAGGAACGGCGGTGGCTGGATCAGCAGCTTACGGCGTCCTTCGTAGTCTGAAGGACCCACATCATTTTAAGGAGCCAACAAGACCGCGTTCAGCCGGCTCCGGTTATTCGCTGAATTCCACGACCACGCCTGGCTTGACGCGCTTGGCCAATTCTTCCGCATCCCAGTTGGTCAGGCGCACGCAGCCATGTGAATAGGTCTTGCCGATCTTGGAAGGATCCGGCGTCCCGTGGATCCCGTAAGTGGGTTTCGACAGCGCGATCCAGACAGAACCGACCGGGCCGTTCGGCCCCGGCGGGATCGTCAACACCTTGTCATTGTTACCCTGCTTGAAATTCTTCTTCGGATTGTAGGTGTAGTTCGGGTTCAAAGCCACGCGCTCGACCTGATGGGTGCCCGTCGGCGATGGTGTATCGGAGGAACCGATGGTCGCGGGATAGGCGCCGATGAGCCGGCCCCCCTCATCATAGAGGCGCACCTGCTTCAGGCTCTTGTCCGCAACGATGCGCGCAACGGGACTCGTGGCGGGCTTGCCGGGATTGGCGACCTTGATGATCGTGCCCGGCCTGTTGAAATTAGCGCCGGGGTTGAGATCGATGAGAAACTTCTCGTCCATATGGAAGCGCTCGGCGAGCATCTCGCTCACCCGCGTATAGCTCAGTCGCTCGAGCTGGGCCTTTTCGCTGTAGTCTTCAGGTACCGAAGCGATAAAAGGCCCGGCTGCGTCTTCCGAAGTGATGGTATAATCGACGAAAGCGGGCCCTCCCGTCCGTTCCAACTCCGCTTCAATCCATTCTTTGTCATAGGTTTTGAGCCGCTGGCCCGTGACTTCGTAATAGGCCTCGATCGCCTTGTTCACATTGTCACCAATGTGGCCGTCGATCACCCCCGGTGATACGCCAGCGCGATCCAGCAGGATTTGATATGCCGCCACGTCCTGGCTAGCGCGGCGCGAACCGGGCACCTCGATGCTGGGCACCTCCGGCAGGGGGCTGCGCGGCGCAGTGCCGGGCATTCCGGGTACGGGCTCCATGCCCGACTGGGGCGTGGCCGCATAATCGTCCCCTGGCGGGTCGAGGGGAGCGCGATCGATCCCGCTCTCCTGCGGCATGCCGAAGTCGGGGCGCCCCGGGTATTCCCGGTACCCATAGTCGCGTTCCTCATAGGGATATTCTTCCGCCGGCGGGTAGCCGGGATCGCGGTAATCGGGTTCATAAGGCTCGCGCCACCCGCGGGTTATCGCCGCCTCGCGGTCCCGGTGGAACCGCTCGACGTCTCGCGGATCGGTAAAATCGTAGTCGCGCCGGCCATATTGCTCTCCGCGATAGCTGGGTCTGCGTTCGACCGGCGCCGCGCCCATCGGAGGCCGGATCTCCACGACCTGCCCCGAACGCGGATCGACAATCACCTCGCGTCCATACTGGTCGATATAGACATCGAAGTCGTAGGCCTGCGCGATCTGGATGGCCGGCTCCTGCTGCCGAGGCGCAAATTCTTCGACATCGCCGGCAGGCGCAGCCGCGAAAGCCGGCGCGGCAAGGAGACTGGAAAGAAAGGCCAACGGATATCTCTTCAAGCAGCGCTCCCCGACTCACCCATGCACAGCCACGGCGCGATTCGGCGCCGGCTGCTTAAACGTAGGACATAAAAGATGAACCCGGCATGAAAATGGCTAATAAAGGGATAACCATTGAATTGCCCCGCCTCGAAGAAGCCGCAGGCGATGAATCCGCACACCGATTCTCCTGACGGCGCCGCTACAGCTTCGGAGAACGGCGACTCGCTCATGACATGCCAAGTTCCTTCTTCAGTCGTTTCGGCAAGCCCGCCGAGACGATCCGGTGGCTCTCGGCAAGATACTCCTTAAGCCTCGTGTCATCCATCGACTGGTCGGTCTGCCGCTGGATCCACTTCATGCCGCGGGAGGCGAGATAAGGAGCAGGTCTCAATCCCTGCTGCTCCCTGAGAACCTCGTAAGCGATGTCGGAGCATTTGAAGCTTACGGCGACCGTTCCTCCTTCACGCGGCCCGCCAATGGCGAAAACTTTTCCGCCCACCTTCCATACATGGGCGCCACCCCATTGAACGACATGGGTGGCATGCGGAAGGGAGGCGCAGAAGCAATTGTAATCTTCAAGCTGCATCCGCCCTCCCCCCATATTGCCCGGCGCTTAAAAGCGCCGGGCAGATCTTACTAAGCTGCTTCCGCCGCAGCCGCACTCTTCCGCGGCCGGAAGATCAACCGGTCCGAGCCAGCGGTGACCTTTACCGTCGAGCCATCGAAGATTTCGCCCATAAGGATTTTCTCCGCGAGCGGATCCTGCAGTTCCTTCTGCATGACGCGCTTTAGAGGCCGCGCACCATAGGCGGGATCATATCCCTTGTCCGCAAGCCACTCGATCGCCTCGTTGTCGAGATCGAGCTTGATCTTGCGGTCCTCGAGCAGGCGCTCGATCCGCTTGAGCTGGATGCGGACAATGTCGTCCATGTCGCGCCGGCGCAAGCGATGGAAGAGGATGATCTCGTCCACCCGGTTCAGGAACTCCGGCCGGAAGGAAGCCTGCACCACCGCCATCACCTCGTTGCGCACGCTATCCACGTCTTCCCCTTCGGGAAGATTGACCAGATATTCCGCTCCGAGGTTTGACGTCATGATGATGAGCGTGTTGCGGAAGTCCACCGTACGGCCCTGGCCGTCCGTCAACCTTCCGTCGTCCAGCACCTGAAGCAACACGTTGAAGACATCCGGGTGCGCCTTCTCGATCTCGTCGAAAAGGATCACCTGATAGGGCCTGCGGCGAACCGCTTCGGTCAGCACGCCCCCTTCCTCATAGCCGACATATCCGGGAGGCGCCCCGATGAGCCGGGCCACGGAGTGCTTCTCCATGAATTCCGACATGTCGATGCGCAGCAACGCATGCTCATCATCGAACAGGAAAGCGGCCAGCGCCTTGGAAAGCTCTGTCTTGCCCACGCCGGTGGGGCCGAGGAACATGAAGGAACCGATCGGCCGGTTGGGGTCCTGCAGGCCGGCGCGTGCGCGCCGCACCGCCTTCGAGACCGCCTGAACCGCCTCGCCCTGCCCGACCACGCGCTTGCCGAGTTCGTCTTCCATCCGCAGAAGCTTTTCGCGTTCGCCCTGCAACATCTTGTCGACCGGAATGCCCGTCCAGCGCGAGACGATGTGCGCCACATGGTCGGGCGTCACGGTCTCCTCGACCATGCTGCGTCCGCCTTCGGTTGTGGCTTCTGCCTCCTGCAGCTTCTTTTCCAGCTCGGGAATGCGGCCATAGGCAAGCTCGCCGGCACGCTGGAACTCGCCCTTGCGCTGCGCGATAGCAAGCTCGTTGCGCGCCTCGTCAAGCTGACGTTTCAAATCAGCCGCAAGACCGAGCTTGTCCTTCTCCGCTTTCCAAGCGCTGGTGATTCGCGCGGACTCTTCCTCAAGTCCGGCAAGCTCCTTCTCCAGCTTCTCCAGCCGATCCTTCGAAGCGTCGTCCTTCTCGGCGCGCAGAGCCTCTCGCTCAATCTTAAGCTGCATAATGCGCCGGTCGACCTCGTCCAGCTCTTCCGGCTTTGAATCCACCTGCATGCGAAGCCGCGAAGCCGCCTCGTCCACCAGGTCGATCGCTTTGTCGGGCAGGAAGCGGTCTGTGATGTAGCGGTTGGACAGATTGGCCGCCGCGACAAGAGCCGAGTCGGAGACGCGCACCTTGTGGTGCTGCTCGTATTTTTCCTTCAACCCACGCAGAACCGACACGGTATCCTCGACCGTGGGCTCATGCACATAGACTGGCTGGAAACGGCGGGCGAGCGCCGGGTCCTTCTCCACATATTTGCGGTACTCATCCAGCGTCGTGGCGCCCACGCAATGAAGCTCGCCGCGCGCCAGCGCCGGCTTCAGCAGGTTGGACGCATCCATCGCGCCGTCCGCCTTTCCCGCGCCGACGAGCGTGTGCATCTCGTCGATAAAGAGGATGATGCCGCCCGCAGCGGCCTGGATCTCCGACAGAACCGCCTTCAGCCGCTCCTCAAACTCGCCGCGATATTTCGCGCCGGCGATCAGCGCACCCATGTCGAGCGCCATGAGTTGCTTGTCTTTGAGCGATTCGGGCACGTCGCCGCTCACGATGCGCTGTGCAAGCCCTTCCGCGATAGCGGTCTTGCCCACGCCCGGCTCGCCGATCAGCACCGGATTGTTCTTCGTGCGCCGGGAAAGGACCTGGATCGTGCGGCGGATCTCGTCGTCGCGGCCGATCACCGGATCAAGCTTGCCTGCGCGCGCCTCGGCGGTGAGATCCCGCGCATATTTCTTCAGCGCATCATAACCCTGCTCCGCGCTCGCCGAGTCGGCGGTGCGGCCCTTGCGGATTTCGTTGATGACCTGATTGAGCGCCGTCGGCGTCACGCCGCCCTTGGCGAGGATGTCCGCGCTCTTGGCGGACTTCTCCATAGCAAGCGCCGTCAGCAGTCGCTCGACCGTGACGAAACTGTCGCCCGCCTTCTTCGCGAGTTCTTCGGCAGTGGAGAAAACCTTTGCAAGCGGCTGGGCCATATAGAGCTGGCCATTGCCGCCTTCGACGCGTGGCAGAGCATCCAGCGCTGCATCAACGCCAAGCTTGACATCGCGTATATTGCCGCCGGCGCGCTCGATGAGATTGGCCGCAAGGCCTTCCTCGTCATCGACCAGCACCTTCAGGATATGCTCCGGCGTGAACTGCTGATTGTCTCTTGATAGGGCGAGTGATTGGGCGGCTTGGATAAAACCGCGCACCCGCTCGGAATATTTCTCTACATTCATTCGCGTCTCCATCTCCGTGCCGACCCGCTTAGCGGCGTTGAGCAGGCTAATGTGACGGACCCCCATGAACACTGATCGATTTCAGCGCCTAGCGGCAGGTCCAACTCACGGAAATATGGGAATAATTCTGCAGGGTCTCAAGATCACCCACAAAACACAAAACGGCGAGCAAACGCCCGCCGTTTCAATCGCGTCCTGAACTTCTTTGACGAAGGCTCAGCCTTGCGCGGCAGCCTCCTCCGACGGCGCAGCCTCGGCGGCCTCATCGGTCTTCTTGGCGCGCGGGCGACGGGTGCGCTTGGGCTTGGCTGCCGGAGTTTCCTCTGCCGCGGCTTCCGTAGCTGCAGGAGCTGCTTCCGCGACTGGAACTTCCACAACCGCCGGCGCTTCGACGGCCGAAACCGCCTCTGCCTTTTCTGACTGCTCGCCCGCGGTCTGCTCCTTGGCAACCCGGTGGGCGCCATTTCCGCCCGGGCCGCGTCCGTTTGGCCGGCCGCGTCCGCTTGCACCGTTCATCTCACGATTGAGGGCGACCTCGGCAGGAACGCCTTCGATCACCGGCTGCGGCCCCGATCCATCATTCACCGCCGAACCGGCAGCAGCCCGGCCATTGCCATTCGGCACGCCCTGGCTTTCCTGCTCCTCGCGCTCGTCGATATCTTCCAGCTCGTCGTCGCGCATATCGCGCATGGTCTGCTGGGGCTGAATCTGCGCCATCGCCGCGGCGATGAGCCGATTGTAGTGCTCGGCATGCTGCAGGTAATTCTCCGCCATCACCCGATCCCCCGAGCTTTGGGCGTCCCTGGCGAGGGTGGCGTATTTCTCGGCGATCTGCTGCGCCGTACCGCGGATTTTCACATCCGGGCCGTTGCTTTCATAGCTGCGGGTGAGCGGATTGGGCCCTTTCCGGTTGTTCCCGCGTCCGCGCATGCGCCTGTTCTGCTGTTGTGGCCTCATTCCATTCTCTTTTTTGAGACAACCATTCGATTATTCGAGTGTTGATCGGCGGAGGAAATTGCGCAGAGGCCTTTTTCCTCAAATCACCCCCTGGCGGTCTGCCGCATCCAAGGCGGCCGCAAGCCATTATCCGCTTCTTCGTTCCACTTGCTCGATGATCCCCGCACGAAGCATATGCGTTGAAAACGCGCTAAAGCAGTCAATCCGCGGGAACCGAATCGAAAACGGCGCTGCCTGCTTCGTCTCATCGGCAGGCGCGAACCTAGCGGCATTCCGCAAATTTGCCAAGCGTTTTTTCCGCATCTCAGCTTTCGGGCCGGAAGGCAAAAAGCATCGCCCGGTCACGGCCGCCCAGATCGCGCGCGGCCTTCAAAGCCGCATAACCTTCGTCGGCAAAGATGGCAGCCACGGCAGCCTTCTGGTCGTAACCCGTTTCCACGGCGATGAGGCCCTCCCTCGTCAATCGTTCCTGCGCTTGCGCGGCGATCAGCCTGTAGGGCGCAAGCCCATCCGGCCCGCCATCGAGCGCGGCCCTTGGGTCATGCTCACGCACCTCGCGCGGCAAGGTCTCCAGTTCAGCCGTGGGAATGTAAGGCGGGTTGGAGACGATCACGTCGAACTGGCCGTCAACATTCTGGAACCAGTTCGATTTCAGGGCGGTGAACCGCTCCGGTACGAAGTTTATGTCGGCATTGCGGCGCGCCGTTTCAAGGGCGTCGTCGGAAATATCCGTGCCGACCGCTTCCGCTTGGGGCACGACGCTCAGGAGTGCCAGCGCGATGGCCCCCGTCCCAGTGCCGAGATCAAGGATGCGGCACTGTCCGTTCGCACCCGCAATCCGCCGCACCTCGGGAAGCACCAGATCTACCAATGTCTCCGTGTCGGGCCGCGGCTCGAGCGTTTCGGGAGAAAGCGTGAGCTTCAATCCGTAGAATTCGCGATAACCGAGGATGCGGTAGAGCGGTTCGCCGGCAAACCTTCGCTCGATGGCTTCTGCCACTTGCTTTGTGACCTGAGTCTCTACCTGGCAATCCGGATGCGTGATCGCCTTTGTCTGCGTCGTGTCCGAAAAATGCTCGACGATCAGCCGCGCTTCGAAACCCGGATCGTCGACTCCTGCCTTGGCGAGCCGCTGCCGACTATCCCGCAACAAGGCAGCGAGCGTAACCGGAGGCATATCAGCCCTCCGCGCTTTCCGCGGCAAGCAGCTTCGACTGATGGTCGGCGATGAGCGCGTCGATGATGTCGTCCAGCTCACCCTCCATGACGCGATCGAGCTTGTAGAGCGTCAGGTTGATCCTGTGGTCCGTGACGCGCCCTTGAGGAAAGTTGTAGGTGCGGATGCGCTCCGATCGGTCGCCTGTACCGACCTGCAGCCGACGTGTTTCCGAGCGCTCGTTCGCTGCCCTTGTCCGCTCGGCGTCGAACAACCGCGCCCGCAGGATCTGCATCGCGCGTGCCCGGTTCTGATGTTGCGACTTCTCCGCCTGAACCACGACGATCCCTGTCGGGATATGCGTGATGCGCACCGCCGAATCGGTCGTGTTGACGTGCTGCCCGCCCGCGCCCGAGGCGCGCATCGTATCGATGCGGATGTCTTCCGGCTTGATATCGATGTCGATCTCTTCTGCCTCCGGCAACACGGCGACGGTCGCAGCCGAGGTGTGGATACGGCCTTGCGCCTCGGTTGCCGGCACGCGTTGCACGCGGTGCACGCCGGATTCGAACTTCAGCCGGGAAAACACCCCGCGTCCCGATACGGTGGCGATGATTTCCTTGTAGCCGCCCGCCTCGCCTTCGCTTGCGGAAACCACTTCGACGCGCCAGCCATGTTCGCCGGCATAACGCTCATACATGCGAAAGAGATCGCCGGCGAAGAGGGCTGCTTCATCACCGCCTGTTCCGGCACGGATTTCGAGGATGGCGTTCTTCTCGTCGGCTTCGTCCTTAGGAAGCAGGAGGACCTGAAGTTTCTGCTTCAGGTCTTCGACGCGGTCTTCCACCTCTTCCCGATCGGCCTCGGCAAGCTCGCGCATCTCGCGATCGATGCCCTTGTCGGCCAGCATGGCATCGAGATCTTCCAATTCGGCCTCGGCCTTCCGCAGAGCCCGGACGCTGGCGGCCACTTCCTGCAGTTCCGCGTATTCGGAAGCAAGCTTCACATAGGCCTCAGGCGAGGGACCAGCCGCCATCTGTGTTTCGATCAGCTCGAAACGCTTTAAAACCTGGTCCATCCGTTCGCGCGGCAGCTCTGCCATCGATTGCCTTGGTTGTTATCAGATTGGAATATCATGCTCGCTGGCAAACTGCTTCAGCTCGGCGCGGATATCGGTTTTCCCGCGATGATTGGCAAGAGCCGCATCCAGCCTCTCGCTCAGCTTTTGCAAAGGCAATTCGCAAAGCATTGCCTTCACCGGGCCGATCGAAGCGGAATTCATGGATATGGAGCGGTAGCCGATGCCGAGCAGCGCCATAGCGGAAATCGGCCGACCCGCCAGTTCTCCGCAAAGCGTCACAGGCGTATTGACCGCCTGTCCGGCCTGCACGATCTGCTTCAGCACCCTGAGAAAGGGGACGCCTAACGGATCGAAACGGTCCGAGATCAGCGTATTGCCGCGATCCGTCGCGGTGATGAACTGGAAAAGATCGTTCGACCCTACGGAAACGAAGTCCACAGCCCGCATGAGCTCGTCGAGCTGCCATAGAAGCGCCGGCACCTCGATCATCGCGCCAAGCTTGAGGCTCGTGGGCAAAAGATAGGCGAAACGCGAAAGATGCCGTACCTCGCGGTCGATGATAGCGCGCGCCTGCCTGATTTCGTCGATCTCGGTGACCATGGGCAGCATGAGCTTGAGCTCGCGGCCACCAGCCGCCTTGAGCAGCGCGCGGATCTGCGTGCGCAAAAGCGCGGGCCTGTCCAGCGTCAGCCGGATCGCACGCCAGCCTAAGGCGGGATTCTCCTCCTGCTGCGCGCTCTTGAAGTATGGCAGCACCTTGTCGCCGCCGATATCGATCGTGCGGAAGGTCACCGGCTTGTCACCGGCCGCTTCCAACACTTCACGGTATAGCTGCTCCTGCGCCTCGACGCGGGGGAAGGTGGAAACGACCATGAACTGCAGCTCGGTGCGGAACAGGCCGATCCCGTCCGCACCCGCCTGCACGAGCTGCGGCAGGTCCACCGCAAGCCCGGCATTCATGAGAAGCTCGATCGGGACGCCATCCTTGGTGATCGCGGGCTTGTCGCGCAGCTCTCGATAGAGCTGCTGCCGCCTGGCCCGAAAACGCACCTTCTCGGCATAGGCGGTCTCGATATCCGTCTGCGGACGCAGATGAACCTGCCCATCCTCGCCATCGACGATGATCGAGTCGCCATTTTCCGACATCGCCACGGCGCCCTTGACCTGACCGACGGTCGGCAGGCCGATTGCGCGCGCGACGATCACGATATGGCTTGTCGGCGCGCCGTCCTCGAGCACCAGGCCACGCAAGCGCTCGCGCGGGTAATCGAGAAGTTCCGCCGCTCCCATGGAGCGGGCGACCAGGATCGCGTCCTTCGGCACGATTTCAGCGAGCGCTTCCGGACCGCGACCCATGAGCTGGCGCAAGAGACGGTTCGCGAGGTCATCGAAATCGCTCATGCGCTCGCGCAGATAAGGATCGGTCATGTGCATCATGCGCGCGCGCATGTCGCTCTGCACCTTCTCGACCGCAGCCTCCGCGGTGAGGCCGTTGCGCACCGCCTCCTCCAGCCGCCGCACCCATCCGCGATCGTTGGCGAACATGCGATAGGCTTCCAACACCGCCCGGTGCTCGCCCTCGAACGCCACATCGCGCCGGGACAGCATGTCGTCTATGGAAATTCGAAGCGAGGAGAGTGCCTCCTCCAGCCGCTCCATCTCGCGATCGCTGTCTTCGTTGAAGAGATTGGTAACGACGATGCGCGGCTCGTGCAGAACCACATGGCCCAGACCCACGCCGTCATTGAGCGGCAGGCCCTTGAAGCTCGCCGAGCGCCGCAGATCGAGCTCGATTCCCGGTCGCGTGAGCCGCGCGAGATCGCCCGTCGCGATCATCTCCGCGACAACCATGGCAACCGTCTCCAGCGCCTCCAGCTCATCCTCGCGATAAACCCGCATGGTGCGGTTCTGCACGACGAGCACGCCGAGGGTGCGCCCTGCTCTCAAGACCGGTACGCCGAGGAAGGAGTGGTAGATCTCTTCGCCCGTCTCCGGGAGATAGGCGAAGGCGGGATGTTTCTGCGCATCCGAAAGGTTCAGCGGCCTGGCGCTTGCCGCGATGGTGCCCACAAGACCTTGACCCAGGCGAAGCTGCGCCAGGTGAACGGCGTTCGGGTTGAGGCCTTCCGTGGCGTAGAGTTCAAGGACCGAGTCGGCCCGCAGGACGTAGAGGGAGCAGACCTCCGCCACCATGTTCTGCGCGATCTCGCGCACGATGCGATCGAGCCGCTGCTGCGGCTCGACTGGCTCTGCCATCAATTCGCGCAGCCGCTTCAAGAGAACACGCGGGCCGCCGCCAGTGTCGCGCATCGGACCTTCTCCAAAGCTTCGCGGGCGCCATCCATGTGGCAGTGCGCGAAGCATGGTTCAAGACATTCGTCCTAATGCTTATCCAGACCGTAGACGGAATGCAAAGTCCGCACGGCCAATTCCGCATAGGGGCCGTCGATCAGGATGGAAATTTTAATCTCCGAAGTCGTGATCGCACGAATATTGATGCCTTTGTCGGCGAGCGCCTTGAAGGCGGTGGCCGCCACGCCGGCATGGCTGCGCATGCCAATGCCGATCACCGAGACCTTCACCAGCCCGGATTCGGATTGCACGGCATCGAAGCCCACGCTCTCCCGCGCCTTGTTGAGCACGGCCAGCGCCTTTTCCACATCTCCGGTGGGCACGGTGAAGGTAATGTCGGTTTTAGACCCGTCCTCGGAAATGTTCTGGACGATCATATCGACATTGATATTGGCCTGGGCGAGCGGACCGAAAAGGCCGGCGGAGACGCCTGGCCGGTCGGCCACCCGACGCAGCGAGATCTGCGCCTCATCCTTGGCATAGGCGATGCCGGTGACGACTTGCTGTTCCACGATTTCTTCCTCGTCGCAAATGAGCGTGCCGGGCGGATTTTCGAAATCGCCCATCCCCGGCGCGTCCGGGTCCTCGAATGACGATCTTACGAAGGTCCTCACCTTGTGCACCATGGCAAGCTCGACCGAGCGCACCTGCAGCACCTTGGCGCCAAGGGAAGCCATCTCCAGCATTTCCTCGAACGAGATCTTCGCCAGCCGCCGCGCCCTGGGCTCGACGCGCGGATCGGTCGTGTAGACCCCGTCGACATCCGTGTAGATATCGCAGCGATCAGCCTTGAGCGCTGCGGCAACCGCCACCGCGCTCGTGTCCGACCCGCCACGTCCGAGCGTGGCGATGCGATTGTCGGGCGCAAGGCCCTGGAAGCCGGTGACTACGGCCACCTGCCCGCGCTCCATGCGCTTTGCGATTTCGCTTCCGTCGATGTCGACAATGCGTGCGGCGCCATGTGCATTGTCTGTGCGGATCGGAATCTGCCAGCCCTGCCAGGATCGCGCGTCCACGCCGATCGACTGCAGCGCGATGGCGAGCAGACCGCTCGTCACCTGTTCGCCTGAAGCGACGACGGCATCATATTCCCGCGCATCGTAAAGAGGCGAGCTGGCGCCGCATGCCTTCGGCATGCCCTGCACCCAGCCGACGAGCTCGTTCGTCTTGCCGGACATGGCCGAGACGACCACCGCTACCTGGTGCCCAGCATCCACCTCGCGTTTGACATGGCGCGCCACATTGTGGATGCGGTCGAGATCGGCGACGGACGTACCGCCGAATTTCATCACGATGCGCGCCATGGTCTTGCGAAAAGCCTTTTGCTGCTACGAGGCCGAGCCTGCTGGAAGTCTGAATTCGAAGCTGCCACTCCGGCAGCGGGGTCTCAATATCCAAAGGCGTTGCATTCTGCAAGCAAGCCGAGACTTGACATGAAGCCGCTGCCGCCCGACTTCATGCTGACGCGAGAGGAGACGAATGTGATGCCAGAAGCCCGACGCACGACAATCGACGCCGGCGAAGTGGAGCGTTTTTCCGCCCTCGCCCAGGAATGGTGGAACCCCAACGGCAAGTTCCGCCCGCTGCACAAGTTCAATCCCGTCCGCCTGGCCTATATCCGCGACAATGTCGCTGCCCATTTCGGCCGCGACCCGCGTGCCGCCAAGCCGTTCGAGGGATTGCGCATCCTGGATATCGGCTGTGGCGGCGGCCTTCTCTGCGAGCCCATGGCCCGGCTGGGCGCCGCGGTGGTGGGGGCCGACGCCTCCGCGACCAATATCGAGGTGGCGAAGCTTCATGCCGCCGAAAGCGGCGTCACCATCGACTACCGCGCCGAAACCGCCGAAGCGCTCGCCGACCAGGGTGAGAAGTTCGACATCATCCTTAATATGGAGGTGGTCGAGCACGTGGCCGATGTCGGCCTCTTCATCGAAAAATGTGCGGAAATGCTGAAGCCGGGCGGCCTCATGTTCGTCGCTACCATCAACCGCACCCTTAAGGCGCTGGGCCTTGCCATCATCGGTGCCGAATATGTGCTGCGCTGGCTCCCGCGCGGCACGCATCAATACGGCAAGCTGGTTCGGACCGAGGAACTCGAGAAGGCGCTGTCCAATGCCGGCCTTATCACCAGGGATCGCACCGGCGTCGTCTACAACCCGCTCACGGATCGCTGGCAGCGCGCACGCGACATGGACGTCAACTATATGGTCCTGGCCGAGAAGCCGAAAGCCGAGGCGATGATCTGAACATCGCCTTCATGAAGTAAACAATGCGAGGACAGGAAGATCTTAATTCCTGTCCTCCGGGAACACCGGCAGGGGCATGAAATCGACGCCGTCCTCGGCAAGCGACTTCACCTCGTCGGGCGTCGCTTCGCCGTAAATGCCACGAGCCTCTGCTTCGCCGAAGTGAATCTTGCGCGCCTCTTCCGCGAACTTGTCGCCGACATAATCGGAATTCTCGCGGATTTTCTGCGAAAGCTCCTTCAGCTGCGCCAGCGCCCGCTTCTGCTCCTCGCTCATTGCAAGCGCGATCTGAGATTTTTTGCGGCTGGTCGAGACCGCCGGCGCCATCAATGCCTTCTGCACCTCGTGTGACCCGCATTCGGGACAAGAAACGAGCTTGCGGCTTTTCTGTGCTTCAAAATCCTCGCCACTGCGGAACCACGCTTCGAATTCGTGATCGTTATCGCAGATGAGGCCGTAGCGGATCATACCACCACCTCCTCGAAGAGAGCCTCCTCCACGGTAAATTCCCGGGCATTCTTCAGATTGGGGATCTTCCGCCGCGCCTCGGCCACCGCTGCGGGATCGATATCCGCCAGCACCACGGCCGGCTCGTCGTGATCAGCTTCTGCGACGACACGACCCCATGGATCGATGATCACGGAATGGCCGAATGTCTCGCGCCCGTCTTCATGCAGGCCTCCCTGCGCCGCCGCGATCACCCATGCGCCGTTTTCGATCGCCCGCGCACGCGTCAGCACATGCCAGTGCGCCTCACCCGTTTGCCGCGTGAAGGCGGCCGGCACGGTGAGCAGCTCGGCCCCGGCAAGCGCCTGCGCGCGGAACAGCTGCGGGAATCTGAGGTCGTAACAGACGGCAAGGCCCATCCGGGCGAATGGAAGCCCCGCCACCACAGCACGTCCGCCTGGGCTATAGGTGGCCGATTCCCGCCAGCTCTCGCCTTTGTCAAGATCGACATCAAACATGTGGATCTTGTCGTAGGTGGTGATCAGGCCGCCGTCGGGACCGAACAGGAAAGCCCTGTTGGCTACCTTGCCGCGATCGAGCGGAATGGCGGTCGATCCGATATGGACGAAAATGGAAAACTCTTTCGCGAGCTCCGCCGCGCGCCGCACAAGCGGGTCTTCGTCCGCCGGACGGATGCGCTCGAGAAGCGCCTCGCGCCCGCGCACGAGCACGCCCGTCATCTCCGGACTCTGTACATATCTGGCGCCCTGCCCAGCGGCCTCGCGCACCAGCGCCTCGAACGCGGCAAGGTTTGCCTGGGGCTCCGTGCCGGAGCGCATCTGCAATGCTGCAACGCGGATCGCCGTCATTGCGAAACTCTCGCTATGCCTTGTTCTTCCAACAGCGTGTCGAGCCTGCGCTCGCGCTCTAATGCGTGCAGCTCGTCCGAACCGCCCACATGCAAATCGCCGATGAAGATCTGGGGAAAGGTCGAGCGGCCGTTCGCCCGCGCGATCATCTCCTGGCGCAACTCGGGCGAGAAGCTGGCGTCATGCTCGGTATACGGGATGCCCTTGCGTTCGAGCAGCCGCTTGGCTGCTACGCAATAACCGCAGCCCATCCGGGTATAGATCGTCACATCTGCCATAGCGTCATCCGCACTGTTTGGCCGCCTATATAATTATCGCTTCCTCGGACGCAAAGTCTTCCTTGAGCGCGCGGGCGAAGGTAAGCACATCGACTTCCCGCACGCCGGCCCGTTTGAGCGTCCTCGTGGCCGCTGCGACCGTCGCTCCGGTCGTGAAGACGTCATCGATGAGGATGACCCGCTTTCCTTTCAGTATCCGCTCTCCCGCGGGCGGAACGTAGAACGCGCCACGCACATTTTCCTGCCGCTCGCGGGCTCCAAGCCCGACCTGCTGGCGCGTGACCCGTCGTCGCAGAAGAGCCGTCGGCTGGTAATCGAGACCGGTGAGCCTGGCGAAGGCACGAGCAAGCTCGGCAGACTGGTTGAAGCGGCGGTGGAAGAACCGCCTGCGGTGCAAAGGCACGGGCACCACCACATCAGCATCCGGAATGAGTTCGACGGCCGCCCGCACCATCCAACGCGCCATCCATGGCGCGAGATCGGTGCGGTCGGAAAATTTCAGCGCCTGCACCATGCGCCCGGCAACGCCCCGGTAGGCAACCGCGGACCGTGCCCGTGCGAAAGGAGGCGGATTGGCGATCGCCTCGCCCGACAGAAACCCGTCGCCCATATCGTGAGGGAAAGGTGTGCCCATCACTGGGCACCACGGCCGTTCGATGAAGCGCAGGCCCGGCCAGCATGCGGCACACAGCGTGCCCGGTGCGGTAACGAGATTGCGGCAGCCAAGACAGGCCGGCGGAAAGAGCAGCCGTACCGGCCAATCCCGTATTGCGATTCCTGCCTGCCGGAGAAACCCCATTCTTGCCCGCACCAAGAAACAACCCACCTTTGCCAGCATAGCAGTTTCGTGCGATTGCGCATCAACGACGAGAGAAGATCCGATGGAACCGATTTTCGACCCGCATCTCGCACTCCACCGCAAGCTGCGCGCCTTGCGCAATGGTGACGAAGCTGCCGGATTTCTGATGCGCCGCGCGGCGGAAGATCTCTCGGACCGGTTGGCAACGGTCGAGCGTCGCTTTCCGCGCGCGGCAGCCCTCTTCTGCCTCAGGCGGGATGCCGCGGATGTCATCGCGGAAAGCGGCAAGGCGGACGGCATCCTGCGCGTCGAATCGGACGAGCACTTTCTGGAAGGCCCGTATGAAGGGCTTGTTGCACAACCCGAGACGGTTCCGCTTCCGCCGGAAAGCCTCGATCTCTGCGTTTCTCTCCTGACGCTTCACGAAGCGAACGATCTTCCTGGCCTCCTTGTGCAGATTCGCCGTTCCCTCAAACCGGACGGCCTCTTTCTCGCCGCGCTTGCCGGCGCCGGCACGCTACAGGAACTGCGGCAAAGCCTGCTACAGGCGGAGGCCGAGCTTACCGGCGGCGCGACACCTCGCGTCAGTCCCTTTGCCGATGTTCGTGACGTGGGCGCGCTCCTGCAGCGCGCCGGTTTTGCGCTTCCGGTGGCGGATCTGGAAACCGTTACTGTTCGCTACTCAACAATGTTCGACCTGATGCGGGACCTGCGCGCCATGGGCGCCGCCAATACGCTCTGCGAGCGCAGCCGCCGTCCCGCCACGCGCTCGCTCTTTCTCCGCGCCGCAGAGATTTACCAGGAACGCTTCGCTGATCCCGACGGGCGGATCCGCGCCACGTTCAACATCGTCTGGCTTTCCGGTTGGGCCCCGCACGAATCACAGCAGAAACCGCTCCGGCGGGGGAGCGCTCGGATATCGCTCAAATCGGTATTGTCGCCGGATGAGAAAAAGGACTGATCCGGTTCGTATGCCTACGGATACGATGGAGAAACGGCAGCGCCACTCGCACAGGAGCGGGATTGTCCGCTGATTGCGCTGGTCTGATTGCGTAGGCAGAAACCCGGGTCACCTCCCGATTTCAGCCAGATCTTCCGCTATGTTTCCATAGGATTGGCCAGCAACTCGGCCGAGTTCGACTGCACCGGCCAAAATCGCGATCACGAGTATTCCGACGATGAGGGCGTATTCCACCGCCGTCGCGCCATCTCTGCTGCGCAGAAAATGTCTCACAGCGGGCGCTTCAAACCTGGTCTGGCCGTGCTTGCGGAGAAGCATTAGGAAATCCTGACGGGAGTATGCCGCATCAGCACTCCCCAGTTCCGGTCCCGGCGCCATCCTCCGTCACGACGCAGATGGCCCGTGGGGGACGAATCGTGAAAACCCGATTCGGAACGGAACCGGTCGCTACCGGGTCGATCCCATGGGCCGCCATGTCTCGCGTGCGCCGATCGAGAAGCGGCGTCAGAATCATGGCCAAGGCTATCGCTGCCGAGCCGAAAAGCAGCGCTACCCGGACCACGCCCATGCCGAGGCGCACCAGTTTTTCTTTTTTGACAGAGCCCCCGTCGAACTCCACGCGCATCGTTCTTTAGCTCCGCTGGTCATGCGCCCCCAGCGTAAGATTGTCAGCTTTCGTTAAAGGAAGATTTAACGTTCAGAGAAGGTCGATAAGAAATGGGATTAGCGGCTCGTCGGCCGGCGGCATGTCATAGTCGCGCAGGTTGCGCGGACGAACCCATTTCAACGCCTGCCCCTCGCGGGAGCGGGGCGTGCCCTGATACCGCCGGCAGACATAAAGCGGCATGAGCAGGTGGAAACGCTCATAGGAGTGGCTTGCGAAGGTCAGCGGGGCCAGGCATTCCACCTTCGTTTCGATGCCGAGTTCCTCGTGAAGCTCGCGTATGAGCGTCTCTTCAGGCGTTTCGCCCGCCTCGACCTTCCCGCCGGGAAACTCCCAAAGACCGGCCATGGATTTGCCTTCCGGTCGTTGCGCCAGAAGGATCCGCCCATCGGCGTCGATCAGCGCGCAGGCCGCGACGAGCAAGATCGGTTTTTCCGAATTTTCCACAGTTTAGCCTTCCCGTCCCGGTCGGCGATAATGGTACTGGTACACCTCTTCGAAGCCGAGCGAACGGTAAAGCGCCAGGGCTGATTCGTTGTTTTCCTCGACCTGGAGCCAAGCAACGCGGGCTCCGCGGCTGAAAGCCCATTTGAGCGCCGAAAGCAGCATTCGCCGCCCGAAGCCCCGTCCTCGCCTTTCACTGACGGTGGCTACTTCGAACAGACCCGCAAGCGCACCGTCATGCACGCAGATGGCCGTTGAGACCGGCACGTCGTCCTGCTCGAGGATGAAGAGGCCCGCTTCGGCTTTGATGAGGCTGACAACCTCGGTGAATCCGGGCCGCAAGTCGGCTTCGTAGGCGTGCACTTCGAATGCGGCTGACACGAAGCGGTTCAAGTCCTTGAGCGGGATCTGGTCCACCGCGTTTTCGACAACCGCCTCATTGAGGCGGAGCCGCATGACCTTGGACTGGCCGAAGACCGTCCATCCCTCGGCGTCCAGGTGTTGACCGATCGCAGGCGCGGCCAGCGGAGAAATGCGAAATGTGAGCGGCCGGCCAAAAGCCTTGAACCGTCTGGCCGCACGCTCGATGCGGTGCTCCAGACGCCGGTCGTCGCTGGGATCGAGCGGATTGACCGAATTCAGGCGCTTCGCCGGATGGCTCGCCGTCAGCCTCACCGCCCAGGTACCGTCATATTGTACCGAGGTCGCCGGCCAGGCGCGAAAACCCGCCGCTTCGAAACGGCGGATCATTGCCAGCCGTTCGACCGCTTTCTTATCCACGCTTCCGCTCACTCAGCTCCTATAGTCGCCATTGATCGCGACATACTCCTTGGTGAGATCGCAGGTCCAGACCGTGGCCTTGCCGCGTCCCAATCCGAGATCGACCCGTATATCGATCTCGTCTTTTTTCATATAGGCCGAGACCTCCTCCTCGGAATAGCCCGGGTCCCGCTCGCCCTCATGAGCCACGCGGTTCTTGCCGAACCATATGGAAATCAGATCGCGTTCAGCCGGTTCGCCGGCTTTGCCGACCGCCATGACGATACGGCCCCAATTGGCATCCTCGCCCGCAACCGCGGTCTTCACCAGGGGTGAATTGGCGATCGAAAGGGCGATCCGCTTGGCCGAGCGCGCCGATTTCGCGCCCGTTACCGTCACTTCCACCTGCTTGCGGGCGCCTTCGCCGTCGCGCACCACCTGCAGCGCCAATGTCTTCAGGAGTTTGCCAAGCGCTCGGCGGAAGCCCTGCAGCCGCGGGTCGGTTGATTCGGTGATCCGAGGCGCGCCACGCTTGGCGGCAGCGCCCGTAGCAAAGAGCATGAGCGTATCGCTTGTCGAGGTATCGCTGTCGACGGTCACCGCGTTGAAGGTTTTCGCTGTCGCTTTCGAAAGCAGGTCCTGCAGCACCGGCGCCGCGATCGGGGCGTCGGTCGCGACGAAGGAAAGCATCGTGGCCATGTCCGGCGCGATCATTCCCGCGCCCTTGGCAATCCCATTGATCACCACCTCCGCCTCCCCGAGCCTCGCCGTCGCCGTCACGAATTTCGGATAAGTATCCGTGGTCATGATGGCGTGGGCAGCCTCTTGCCAGGCGCTGGGTTCCGCACGCTTCACGAGGTCAGCCAGGAGATGCGAGAACTTCCCCGCGTCGAGGGGTTCGCCGATGACGCCGGTGGAAGCCAGGAACACCTCGTCCTCGCCCGCACCGGCGGCCTTTGCCGCCGCCTTCGCCGTCATCGCTGTGGTCTCGCGGCCCTTCTTTCCGGTGAACGCATTGGCATTGCCGGAATTGACGACCAGGATGCGCGCCTTTCCGCCGGGCAGGTTATTGCGGCAGAATTCGACGGCCGCCGAGGGGCACTTGGAGCGAGTGAAGACACCCGCCGCGGCAGTGCCCTCATCAAAGACCATGACCATCAGGTCCTTGCGGTTCTTATATTTGATGCCGGCTTCGGCGGCGGCGATCCGCACGCCTTCCACTTCGGGCATCTGGGGATAACGTTTCGGCGCGAGCGGCGAGACGACTGAGGACATGGGCGATTCCGGAAAAATGCGCAGGATTCGATGCGCCTTCGTGTGCCCGAAGCCTGTGGCTGACGCAAGCTGAAACAGCTGGTCCAGCTCGTCTCCCAATCCACAAGATAATAAAAAAGCCGCGGAAGCAGACCTTCCACGGCTTTTTCTGGAACGACGAAGGATTTACTGAGCCGGCGCTTCCTGCTGCTCAGCTTCTGCTGGAGCTTCCCCTTCCGCCGGGGTCTCTCCTTCCACGGGAGCCTCGCCTGCGGCCGGAGCCTCAGCGGCGGGCTCTTCCTCATTTTGCCCGAGCTGCTGGCGCAGCAGGCCATCGACCGCGTTCTTGAGCTCTGCGTTCGGGATTTCAAGCTCAGCTTCTTCCCGCAGCGACGCAAGCTTATCCATGTACTTGTCGCGGATGATCAGCGAACGGATCTGATCCTGCACCTGCTCGAAGGCCGGCGGCGGCTGCATGCGCTTGTCTTCGACCTTGATCACATGCCAGCCGAACTGGGTCTTCACCGGCTCCTTGGAATGGGACCCGGGCTCCATGGCGAAGGCCGCCTGGCTGAATTCGGGAACCATCGCGCCAGCCGTGAAATATCCGAGGTCTCCGCCATTCGCGGCCGCGCCGTCCTTGGACTTCTCCTTGGCGATCTCAACAAAGTCGCCGCCCTCGTCGAGCTGCTTGATAATGTCCTTGGCTTCCTGCTCGTTCTCCACAAGAATGTGGCGGGCGTGCACTTCTTCCTGCTGCGGGATTTTCGCCACTTCCTCGTCATACCGTGCACGAACTTCCTCGTCCGTGATCGGCTTGACGACATTTTCGTCGATATAGGCGCTGTGCAACGCCCTCTCCCGCAAGAATTCAGCGCGCCGCTGGAAGTCCTCATTCTTGTCGATCCCTTCCTTCTGCGCCTCGGCGGCGAACAGGCGCACGTCGATGATGGCCGAAAGGGCGGCCGCACGGCGCTGTTCCTCCGACATCTGGCCGAATTGCGGCCCAAGCTCTCGAGCAGCAAGGTCGAGGTCGGCTTGTGTCACCTGCTGGCCATTGATCGTCGCCACCACGGGATTTTCCTGAGCGACGGCCGGAAGGGCGCCGAGCCCTGCGAGAATCGCGACAGCGCCGGCCCGCGCGATCAGATTGCGGCGAAGGGATTCATACATTGTGTGTCTCCGGTGGGATGATGTCTTCAAATGGCCAACTACGCGGGCCGTTAATAATCCAATAACCACACGATGTGGCGGATTTGTGCGGTCGAAAGGGCCTTCCCGGCAAAGTTGACATAAGGGTTGACCCCTCTTATCTCTCCTTCGATCCAGCGTCCAGAAGCATTCGCCAGAAGCGTCCGGGTGCCTCGGAAATGCTGGCTGCCCCCGTTGGCCGACTGGCGGAACGAGCCGGTGAGTAGCCGGCATATCGCAAAGTGAAAGGACCATAGGATGGTCAGTCTCGGCGGACTTGCCCGCAAGATTTTCGGATCGTCGCACGAACGTCGCGTAAAGGGTCTAAGGCCCCGTGTTGAGGCCATCGGCGCCCTTGAAAAGGAAATGCAGGCGCTTTCGGATGAAGCGCTGCGGGGAAAGACCGAGGAGTTCCGCAAGCAGCTCGCCGATGGCGCATCGCTGGATGATATTCTGGTGCCGGCCTTCGCCGTCGTGCGCGAAGCTGCCCGCCGGGTGCTGGGCCTCCGCCCTTTCGACGTGCAGCTGATCGGCGGCATGGTGCTTCATCAGGGCGCAATCGCCGAGATGAAGACTGGCGAAGGCAAGACACTTGTCGCCACCCTTCCAACTTATCTCAATGCGCTCGCCGGCAAAGGCGTCCACGTCGTGACGGTCAACGACTATCTCGCCAAGCGCGACGCCGCCTGGATGGGTCGGGTCTACGGCTTCCTCGGGCTTACGACGGGCGTCATCGTTCACGGCCTTTCGGACGAGGAACGCCGCGCCGCCTATGCCTGCGACGTTACCTATGCCACCAATAACGAGCTGGGCTTCGATTACCTGCGCGACAATATGAAATACGAGCGCGCACAGATGGTGCAGCGCGGGCATGCCTATGCCATTGTCGACGAGGTGGACTCAATCCTGATCGACGAAGCGCGCACGCCGCTGATCATTTCGGGCCCGCTGGACGACCGTTCCGAGCTTTATAACACCATCGACGCTTTCATCCTGAAGCTCGATCCATCCGACTACGAGGTCGACGAGAAGCAGCGGACGGCTACCTTCACCGAGGAAGGCACGGAGAAGGTGGAAAACCTCCTGCGCGAGGCGAATCTCTTCAAGGGCGAATCGCTTTACGACGTCGAGAACGTCGCCATCGTGCACCACCTCAACAATGCGCTGAAGGCGCACAAGCTGTTTCAGCGCGACAAGGACTATATCGTGCGCAACGATGAGGTCGTCATCATCGACGAGTTCACCGGACGCATGATGCCCGGCCGGCGCTATTCCGAAGGGCTGCATCAGGCGCTCGAAGCCAAGGAGCACGTCAAGATCCAGCCGGAGAACCAGACGCTCGCCTCGATCACCTTCCAGAATTATTTCCGCATGTACAGCAAGCTGGCCGGCATGACCGGCACGGCGGCCACGGAAGCGGAGGAATTCGGCAATATTTACGGTCTCGACGTGATCGAGATTCCCACCAACTTGCCGGTGAGCCGTATTGACGAGGACGACGAGGTCTATCGCACGGTCGAGGAGAAGTACCGGGCCATCGTGCGCGAGATCAAAGAAGCGCGCGCCAAAGGTCAGCCCATCCTGGTCGGTACCACGTCCATCGAGAAGTCCGAATATCTGGCTGAGCGTCTCCGCAAGGAAGGCTTGAAGGATTTCGAAATCCTGAACGCCCGCCACCATGAGCGCGAAGCCTATATCGTTTCCCAGGCTGGTAAGCCCGGCGCCATCACCATCGCCACCAACATGGCCGGACGCGGCACGGACATCCAGCTTGGCGGCAATGCCGACATGCGAATCGCGGAAGAACTTGGCGACATGCCAGCCGGTCCGGAGCGCGAGGCGAAGGAGAAGGCGATCCGCGAGGACGTACAACGGCTGAAGGAGAAGGCGCTTGCCGCCGGCGGTCTCTACGTGCTCGCCACCGAACGTCACGAAAGCCGCCGCATCGACAACCAGCTGCGCGGCCGTTCCGGCCGTCAGGGCGACCCCGGCCGCTCGAAATTCTATCTGTCGCTTCAGGATGACCTGATGCGCATCTTCGGCTCCGACCGCATGGACGGCATGCTGCAGAAGCTGGGGCTGAAGGAGGACGAGGCGATCGTCCATCCCTGGATCAATAAGGCTCTCGAGAAGGCGCAGAAAAAGGTCGAGGCGCGCAACTTCGACATCCGCAAGAACCTGCTCAAATACGACGATGTGATGAACGACCAACGCAAGGTCGTGTTCGACCAGCGCCTTGAGCTGATGGATGGGGAGCATCTCTCCGAGACCGTCGCCGAGATGCGCCAGGACGTCATCGACGATCTGGTGAACCGCCACATCCCGGAAAACGCCTATGCCGAGCAGTGGGACGCTCAGGGTCTCAAGGAAGGCGTGCTCCAATATCTGAACCTCGACCTGCCGATCGAGGAGTGGGTGAAGGAAGAAGGCATCGCAGAGGACAATATCCGCGAGCGCCTCACCGAGGCTGCGAACAAGGCCGCTGCCGAGCGTGCCGAACGCTTCGGCCCGGACATCATGGCTTATGTGGAAAAGTCCATCGTGCTTCAGACGCTGGACCATCTCTGGCGCGAACATCTGGTCAATCTCGACCACCTTCGTTCCGTGATCGGCTTCCGCGGCTATGCCCAGCGCGATCCGCTGAACGAGTACAAATCGGAAGCGTTCGAGCTCTTCCAGGCCATGCTTGGCAATCTCCGCCAGGCCGTCACGGCACAGCTCATGCGCGTTGAACTGGTGCGCGAGCAAGCCGCGCCGCCACCACCCACCCCTCCAGCCACGATGCAGGCCCACCACCTCGATCCAACAACCGGCGAGGACGAGTTCGCGAATGGCGACACGATGACGCTCGCGCGGGCCGATGCGCGCATCGTTCCGGCAGAAGAGCGGGATCCGAACGACCCAACCACCTGGGGCAAGGTGGGCCGCAACGAACTCTGCCCCTGCGGTTCCGGCAAGAAATACAAGCACTGCCACGGCGCGTTCGCTTAACCGCGAAGTCTGCCGATCCGCGAATACTTCCTCGCTTCGTCATCCCAGGGGCCTGCCCCTGGGTTACCTGCCTGAATCTCCAGCATTGTCCGCGATCGCGGAGCCTCCTGTTTCCGTAGTCGGCACGCAATAAGCGTACGCCTGATGCGCGGGATTTCGTGTAGAACGCCGCCTGCACGCCCCCAGACGCGATCCCGAATCGTCCGAAGGGGCAGGAAAAGGCGCCTTCAACCAGCTCTTAAAGACTCTCCGGCTAACTAGGCCTCCGGATCTGAAGGAAGGGGGCTCCAGTGCGGTTTTCGGCGGCGGCAGCGGCTGAACGTCTCCTGCCGGGGCGGCTTGCGGTTCGCGCGCGCCCCTGGGCCGACCGACTCGACGCGATCATCTTTGCACCGGACGCGCGGGGCGCGGCGGGGAGGATGTCGCTCATCGCTTTCGCGCTGCGGGTCGTCAACGCCGTAATAGCCTTTGTCAGCCAGGTGTTGCTTGCCCGCTATATGGGCGGGTTCGAATATGGCATCTTCGTGCTTGTCTGGGTGACCATGATTATCCTTGGCAATACGGCATGCCTCGGTTTTCAGACCAGCGTGATCCGTTTCGTGCCGGAATACGAAGCCAAGAAGAGCCCCGGAGAATTGCGCGGCGTGCTGGTGGCGAGCCGGCGCGTGGTGCTTGCAGCATCCACCATCATTGCGCTCGCAGGCGCCCTCGGCATCTGGGTTTTCGAGGAGAGCATCCAGAGCTATTACGTGCTTCCCTTCTATTTGGGGCTGGTCTGCCTGCCGATGATCGCGCTCGGAGACCTGCTCCAGGGCACGGCCAGAGCCTATGCCTGGCCGCTGTGGTCGATGATACCGAGCTTCCTCATACGGCCCCTGCTGATCCTCCTCTTCCTTTGGGGACTACATGTAGGCGGAATTTCCCCCAACGCCACCGCCGCCGTGCTGGCGGCTATCCTCGCCACTTACCTCACGACGATCCTGCAGATCGCCTATGTTGCCGTGAAAACGGAAAATCCGTTGAGGTCGGTAAAACCCGTCTTCCGCCTGCGCTCATGGCTGATGGTGTCGGTGCCGATCTTCCTTTCCAACGGCTTCTATTATCTGCTTACCAATGCCGACGTTCTCCTGGTCGGTCATTTCATGCAGCCGACGGATGTGGCGGTCTATTTCGCCACGACGAAGGCGCTGGCCCTCGTGCATTTCGTCTACTATGCCGTGCGAACCGGCGCCATTCAGCGCTATTCCGCCTTCCTGCATAGCGGCGACATGGCTGGCCTCGCACGCTTTGCCCGCGAAACAGCGTACTGGACCTTCATTCCGGCAACCGTGATGGGTTTTATCGTCCTCCTGCTCGGCAAACCCATCCTGATGCTGTTCGGTCCCGGCTTCGCGGCCGGCTATCCGCTCCTCTTCCCGCTGGTGGCAGCCGTGATCCTGCGCGCGACCGTTGGCCCTGCCGAAAGCCTGCTCACCATGAGCGGCCATGAGAGGAGCAGTGTTGCGATCTATGGCTTCACGCTTGCCGCCAACATTGCACTCAGTTTTTTATTGATACCTTCCCTGGGCCTATGGGGCGTGGCGATAGCCACGTCGGTCTCCCTGGTTCTGGAGGCGACGCTACTGGCTTTTACGGTCTGGCGTAAACTTGGCATCCTCATGGTGGCGCTTCTGCCGGCGCCTAAGGAGACGCGCTGATGGCATCGACTCCCTTGTCGGAAGAAACCGGCGGCAGCGCCGCCGGAGCGTTGATAAGCGACCTCGCCGGAGTGGCGGCAGGTCCCGAACGCGCCGACATTGAACTCTTCTCTTCAAGGCGGCCACTGCGCCGCATGGCCGTTTATGCGGCTTCCGCCGGCTTCGAACTGGTGGAGGAACTCGACTATCTCGCGGCACGCGCGATCGAGCCGAATGTCTTCTTCAATCCCCGCTTCCTTGCTCCCGCCATGCCGCGGCTGGAGGACAGAGAGATACGCCTGGCGGTAATCCGCGACGGAACCGAGGAGAAGAGCAGGTTACGTCTCCTTGTGCCTTTCTCGATCGAAAAGCCGGCCATCCCGCTCGGCGCCGCAGTCATGCGGGCCTGGGCGCACCCATTCGGCCCGCTCGGCACGCCGCTGGTTGATGGCGACGATCCGGTTGGCGTGATCGAGGATTTCTTCGCGATGCTGGCGCGTCCACATCTCGGCCTCCCGAAGATCTTCGTCTTTCCCGAGACGCGCCTGGACGGGCCCTTCGCCGCCGCGCTGCGTTCGGTGGCGGAGACGCGCAACCTGCCATTGATCGTGGCAAGCCAGGTCGATCGCCCCTTCCTCGAAAGCGACCTCGATGGGGATGCCTATCTGCGGCAGAGCCTGCGTTCCCACCATTATCGCGAGTTCCGCCGCCTGAAGCGCCGTCTCGCCGATCTCGGCCGGCTGGAGCACCGTGTCGCTAGGCAGCCCGACGAGATCCGCCCCGCCATCGAGACATTCCTGACCTTGGAGGCCGCTGGCTGGAAAGGACGCGATCGGACCGCGATGGTGGTCGACCGCTATCGCGCGGCCTTCGCCCGGGAGGCCGTGCATCTGCTCGCCGAACGCGATCTCTGCCGGATCCACACGCTGGTGCTCAACAACCACGCCCTTGCGAGCCTGGTGGTCTTCGTGGAAGCGGGAATGGCCTACACCTGGAAGACGGCTTATGACGAGAATTACGCGGGCTTTTCGCCAGGCACGCTACTCATGATCGAGGTGACGAAAGCTCACCTGGACGATCCGAACATCATCGCCACCGATTCCTGTGCCGTTCCGGATCATCCGGTCATGAGCAGGCTCTGGAGCGAGCGGCAGGCGATCGGCACCTTTGTCGTGGGGCTTACGCCCGGGACGGAACGGCTCGCTCATCAAGCAGCAGGACAAATCCATTTCCACCGCGAAACGCGGAACGTGCTGCGCATTCTGCGCAACCGCATGCGCCGGTTGATCGGGCGCATCTAGCGCTCACGCCTTTACACCTCGCCTTCGGCGGGTAATGATTTGAAGGGGCCGAGTCGGGGAATTCAGATGCCACGAAAGAAAACAGAGAGAAAGCCGCAGGGAGCGCCGCGCCCGGCAGGCGGGACGCATATTCAATGGGTTTGGATGGCCCTATTGGCGGGTTTGGTCTTCGGCGGGGTCTCCGGCTACTTCATCGGTGCGCAAGCCGCTGCCGGAAGCAGCGGCTACACCGATTCCTATGGACGCAGTCCCGGTCACCCTCACTATCAGCACGCCCATCCCTGATTGGGCCCCACCCTCTCCTACTGATCGATCTTGACCTTAAACGAGACCACGCCCTTTGCGCCGGGTGACATGGTGCCGGTGCAGTCCCAGCGCAGCGGCCCCTTGTAACCGGCCGCTCCGCTAGCCGTCGGCAGGGCCGGCTGGCAGTCGAGTTCAGAAGGGTTTTTGATCACCTGCAGCGGCTCGTGAAGCGTCGTGTAGTCCGGCGTCTCGTCATGCACCCTAACGTCGCTCACCAAGCCTGCCGACGGATTGCTGAAGATGATGGAATATTCCAGCACGTCGCCCGGCGCACCGGTGCTCGTCATCCCATAGGGGCCGTTCCGCGTCTCGTTGCGCACCTTTTTCGAGACCGTGACCGTGCCGCCGGTCCCGACCGTGACTATGTCCCGGTTAGCGGCTGGCGGAACGCTTGTCGTCGTGCCGGAAAGGGCCGTCGTCGCCGACAGCGTGTAGTCGAGCGTGCCGCCCTTCGGCGCGCGCTCACTCGCCTGCACCCGCACGAAAAGGCAGATCACGTCGCCGGCGGCGACGGCCGTTTGCGCCGGCACCGGCTCTTCCCCGCTATCCAGGCTGCCGGAACAATCCGCATCGCGATAGATGGTGGTGGAGAACAGCGCCGCATCGGGCGTGCCCGTCACATCGGTCAGCGCGAAAGAGACCTCGGCCGTGGTCGTCGCGGTGTAGTGGTGCGGCAGGACAACGACCCCGCCCGGTGACACTGCTGCACGGCCGTCGGCCGAAAGCTGCGGCCGGGCGATCACGCCGAAAACGACGCCCTGATAATCGGTATCCCTCGCCGGCGTGAAGCGCAGCACGTCGTATTGGCCGGCCACCGGCGAGGCACCACTAGTATCGCCTGGATTGAGGCTGACCGGAAGGTGGCCGGGAACCTCCCCGCGCTCGAGGCAGACCGGCGTACCAACGGGCGCTGTCGCAAGGCTGAGCGAGAAATTGCCCGCCCCGTCTGTCTCGCCCCTCGCATATTCGCTGCCGGCGCAATCGGTCAAGCTCAGGGTAATCCCACCGAGGCCCTCTTCCGCCCCGTTCTGCCCGCCATCATGCGCCGTGCCGCCGCCCCAGCCATTGTCGAGGATCACCCGCCCCTCGACGGCAAAGCCTTTAAAGCGGTTGGTGAAGGTGCAGAGGAGGTCGGCCCCGGCCCTGGCGTTCCCGGCCGGGATGACGAGCGTCTTGCCGTCGCTGACCGAGCCGATCACCTGGCCGGCGGGATTGCCGGTCGCCGCCGCCCTTCGGTCCTCGCAGCGGGCGCTCTCCAGCACCCAGCCCGCCGGAATGGCCTCGACGATCCGGGTCTCCACATCGGCGGCGGCAAGCGGCACCGATGCCCCCTCAACGGCCTCCCCCGGCGTGATCGTCTCCACCGCATAGCTGCCATCGGCGGGAAAGCCATTGGCATTCGCCGCCGCTCCGGCAAAGCCGAACCGCCCAACCCCCGCCGACACTTACCTTCGCGATGGTGACCATGGTGTTTACGTCATCCATCTGGACCGTGCAGACCGCCACATCTGCCAGCGCAAGAACGATATTGTTTCCGGTGACTGACGCACCACCATTGATCACGCAGCTATACTCACCGGCACTGTAGTTGGGCGGTGCCGTGACATTGAGTGTATAGCTGCCGACATTGACGGGGGCGTTCGTCACTTGAGCACTCCCGCTCGCTCCGGAGATGGAAACCGGGCCGGTTGCGCTAACGATCATATCCTTCTCGGTTGCTGTGCCTCCATTGTCATTCCTGACATCGGCGCGCAGCGTCAGCCGAGGCGCGATATCGTCATTGGTGACCGTACAGACGGCGTGTTCACCATTGGCGAGGATCAGACTGTTGCCAATCACGTCTGGTGACGAGTTTATCGAGCAGGCATATTGCGATCCGCTATAACCAGCAGGTCCGGTCTCGCTCAGCGTATAGGTACCGACCGGTACCGTTACGCGGGTGATGGCAGGATCACCCTTCACGCCTTCGATGTTTTTCGGCCCCTGGGCGTGCAGAGTGAAGGCGTTCTCCGTGATCGTACCCCCATTGTCGTTGACCACTTTCTTTTCCAGGGTCAGTTGCGGAAGGCAGATCGCGGTGGTCGTGGCGGATGCCAGGAGAGCTTCGGGGCCAGGACCACCGGATTTGACATGGACGATGATTGTGTTGGGTCCGGACCCGGTGGTGTGCCATGGCCCCTGAAGGACGGCACGGACAGGCTCGTTGAAGCCTGAATATTGATATGGATCACCGCTGCCGAACCCAGAGCGAATCCCCTGCGCCACGCCATTCACCCAGACCTCGTAAATCGAGTTCTGGCCTCTGAACTCCATATTGACGGCCAGGCTTGCCGGATCTACGGACGAATCGAGGTTGAATTCGTATTTATAGAACGCATCGATATTCCCGACATGTAAGTCATTGAAGTTAGGGCAATCCAACCGGCTGCACCTGGCGGATTTTGCAGAGCGGAATCCGTATATACGCTGGCGGCAGAGTAGACCAAATCGGTCGGCGGCGGGCCGTTGATTTCCTCCTCCTTCATTGCCACACCCCAATAGAGGTCGGTACCGGACATCTTCCGGCCGCCCGCGCCATCATACGCGGTGTTGAAGAAATTGCCGGAGGTTGTGCAGGAAAGCGTCGGCGGAAATGTGGGTTCGCTAGGTGGCGTCGGAAGGGTGACCTCACACTGGCTGCAATCTGCCGGAACACCGCCGCCGCCAACCCGGTTCTTGATCTCGGTTACGCCAAGCGGAAAGTTGGCTGCGGTCAGCAGCTTGATAGTGACGGTCGCGGTTTCCCCGATCGGCACCTGGTTTACGGTCAGTTTGACTGGCGCCGGTCCCCTTACAGGCGTCGTGAAGCCGCTCGCCCCCGTCACGGCCGTACGCGTCGTACCGTCCGGGATAAACTCCACGAAATCGAAATCGCTGATCGCACCTCCACCCTGATGCCTGATCCTTACTTCATAGGTCAGTTCCTCCGCGGGCTCCGCGATTTTATTCTGCGGGGTGTTACTCTCGGCGACCAATTCTTTCTCGACCGTAACCTGGCCGGCGATTGTATCTGTGTCGGTCACCGTACAACGCCCAGTCGATGGGTCGTATACTCGTGTCACACTCGGATCCAGGCCCGTCGCCGAGTTACAGCCTACGCCGGAATTGATAGTGCCGCTGCCGGGAGCGGTCCAGGCTTGATTGGCCACGGTGGTGCCGGTGGCGTTCACGTTCGCGGTAAATGTGATTTCATAAAACCCACTGGCGTTCAGGGTTGGAAGTTGAAATGGAGATGTCTCGGACTCGAGCTGTGCTACGGTGGGAGGGGTCGTGCACTTTCCGGGGGTAGATGAACACTGTAGGGTACCTTTCGTGAGCCCTGCGACGAAAGGATCTGAGAGCACCGGCGTTACAGGTTCCGGCCCGTCATTTGTTACGCGGATTGTGTAGGTGGTTTGCTCGCCTGGCCGTACAGACTGGACTCCATTGGATTTCGTGATGAAGAGGTCGGACAGAGGTTGCGTTTTTTGGTCAATGGCGACATTTATTAGGCAGTCCGGTCGCTGCGGCTGTACCAGCAACTCAGCGACGCGTTAAATCCGGAAGCCATGAAGGTGATCGGCACTCGGCGCCAAATATTCCCAATCCAGATGCAATATATTCGACGGAATCGACTGTCGCGTCTACTGCTGCACATGCAAGAAGGTACGAGGCGCCACGGTTCTGGTTTACCAAAACGTCGAACGTATACACCCTCCCAGGGATCAGGCCGGTGATTGTTGTACTCATACCTTCTCTATAGACACTTCCAAACGATTCGACATAGGCCAGAGTACGAAAGGTGGTATCCCCGGAGGGAAGAGCCGGTACCTCTCCATCCAGCCATGGCCGCTCTTCCGTCGCCCCCCAACCCCTGGTCGTAGAGCAGTCAGGGGTCCAAATCTTGTTCCAGCCCGGTGCGCGCGCATCAGTACCCGGTGTGCATGGCTGGAGCGGCGGGATGTTTTGTGCGCTCGAAGCCGTCGCGGAAAATGCCCATATAAGCGATGCCAGCAGCAAGAGAACGGCTGTGCGGACGCCAACGGTGGCAGATGACCCTGCCCGCCAACTGGGGAAAGCGGAACGCCATAGAGACGCTCGGCCAAACCAGCGCCGCCCCGCCGGGATGCTGCCAAAGCTCGTGTTTGCGCGACTGTCTGCTTGAGCGGAAAGGTCCATGGACAGGTCCCCAAATTAGCTGTTGGGGAAAGAGTAGCTTTTCGCTCGATGAAGGTGGAATAAGCCGGCGCCCAAGCGGCTCGCTCCCGGAGAGGGAGCATCCCTATTGATGAGGCGAGAGACAGCCTATTGGCCAGCTACACCGGGGCGCGGCGTGAACCTACCATCATGGACGATGGCGGCTGGCCCTGACCGAGGCTCCCAAGCCCACCCCGCACCAAAATCCGTGCCGGCCGCCATCGCTTGGCTCTGCCAGCGCTACAGCGCCGTGCGTCCATTCGGACGCACTGAGGACGCTGTAGATTATTGAAGCGACGCATCGTGCTTTCCGAAAATCGATTCCGGTTTTCGGGCCGATGCTGAGGCTGGCACTCCCCGCGCGCCCCCTTACCATCCGTCCCGTTGGTCGAGAGCACGGGCAAGAGCCAAGCTCCATTATAAACCCCGAGCAGATCAGACGGTTCGCTTGAAAGAGCAGAGCGGTGCTGCAGCGGCCTGGCCCCGTAAGGACGCACTACAGCCCGTGCGTCCATTCGGACGCATAAAGGACGCTGTAAGTGTTGCATCCACGCATCGTGCTTTCCGAGAACCGATTCCGGTTTTTGGGCGGATGCTTTAGGGCGTTGCAAGCAAGTCATGCTTTCCGAGAGCGCCCTTGGCGGGACGGTGCGCTAAAACGCCCACTCGCCCTGCCGCATGACGGCTTCTTCCCGACCATCGGGGGCAATGCCGTCTATGTCGATCTCACCGGATCCGATCATCCAATCGATATGGATGAGGCTCTTGTTTGCGCCCTTCGCCGCGAGCGCGGCCTCGTCCATCCCGACCCCGTCGCGGATGCACTTGGCGTAGGATTGGCCGAGTGCGATGTGACAGGCGGCGTTCTCATCGAAAAGCGTGTTGTAGAAAAGGATGCCGCTGCGGGAAATCGGTGAGGAATGGGGCACCAGCGCCACCTCGCCGAGGCGTCTTGCTCCTTCGTCCGTCTCAAGCACCTTGCGCAGGACTTCCTCGCCCGTGCGCGCCGAGGCCTCGACGATGCGCCCCCCTTCGAAGCGGACCGAAATGTCCTCGATCAGCGTGCCCTGGTAGGAGAGCGGCTTGGTGCTTCTGACGACGCCTTCCACCCGATCCTTGTGCGGCGTGGTAAAGACCTCCTCGGTGGGGATGTTCGGATTGCAGGTGATGCCGTTGGCGGCCTTGGAGGCGCCGCCCTGCCATATGTGATCGTCCGCAAGGCCGACCGTCAGGTCCGTGCCCGGCCCCCTGAAGCGCAGAGCCCGATAATTCCGGGCATCGAGATGCTCGCGCCGGGCGGCGAGTTCGCGGTTGTGCGCGGCCCATGCGGCCACAGGATCAGGCCCATCGATACGCGAGGCGGAAAAGATCGCGTCCCACAGACGGTCGACCGCCTCCTGCTCCGGAAGCTCGGGAAAGACCGCCTTTGCCCAGGCCGGCGTGGCAAAGGACACCAGCGTCCAGTTGATCTGGAAGCCGGCGATCAGCTCGAGCGCCGGCATATAGGCCTTGGACCGGGCGCGGTTGGCACGCGAAACCTTGTCCGGATCCTGCCCGGCGAGAAGGGAAGGATCTTCACCCACCACGGCCAGCCGCGCCGCGCCGTTGCGGAAGGCATTCGCCATGCCTTCGAAAAGCCAGGACGGCGCCTTGTCGAAACTCTCGTCGGAGCCGTGGCGAAAACGAAGCAGCGTCGATTCCTCGTCGGAAAACACGGTCGTGACCAGGGATGCGCCGGCCTTATAGGCATGCTCGGTGATGCGGCGCGCAAGCGGCAGGGTCTCCACCGACGCCGTCATCACGAGTTCCTGTCCCGCCTTCAGTCCAAGCCCGACGCGAACAGCCACCTCGGCCAGGCGATCGAGGCGTGTCTCGTGCGGCAGGCCGGCAGCCTTGATTTGGGCATCCATCGCAGTACTCCCTACGAAAGCAATCGTCGAAGGAGAAGTAACGGAGGAGGTGCCGGACGGCAACAGCGTCGAGCCGATTGCCACCGGGCACGCGCGGTATCGATGTTCTGTGGCATTGAAGTATAACCGTCACGTGCTACATCCAGCATATGAAGAAAATCGGTTTCCTATCCTTCGGGCATTGGACCCCTTCGGCGGGATCGCAGACGCGATCGGCATCGGATGCCCTGCTGCAATCCATCGAGCTTGCCGTCGCGGCTGAGGAACTGGGCGCGGACGGCGCCTATTTCCGCGTGCACCATTTCGCCCGCCAGCTCGCATCGCCGTTCCCGCTGCTTGCGGCGGTTGGCGCAAAAACGAGCCGCATCGAGATCGGCACTGCCGTCATCGACATGCGCTACGAGAACCCGCTCTATATGGCGGAGGATGCGGGCGCGGCCGACTTGATCGCCGGTGGCCGCCTCCAGCTCGGGATCAGCCGAGGATCGCCCGAGCAGGTGATCGATGGATGGCGCTATTTCGGCTTCGCGCCCCGGGAAGGTCAAACGGATGCCGATATGGCCCGGCGTCACGCGGAAGTCTTCCTCGATGTCCTGCGCGGACAGGGTTTCGCGCACCCCCATCCCCGGCCGATGTTCCCCAACCCGCCAGGGCTGCTGCGCGTCGAGCCGCATTCGGAAGGGTTGCGAGACCGGATCTGGTGGGGGGCCGCCACCAATGCCACGGCCGAATGGGCGGCGAAGCTTGGCATGCACCTGCAGAGTTCCACGCTCAAATTCGATGAGGGCGGACAACCCTTTCACATCCAGCAGGCCGAGCAGATCCGAGCATTCCGCAAGGCGTGGAAGGAAGCGGGGCACCAACGCGAGCCGCGCGTCTCCGTCAGCCGAAGCATCTTCGCGCTGGTCGACGATCGTGACCGCGCCTATTTCGGGCATGGCAACCAGGGCAGTGATCAAATCGGCTTTATCGATGAGAACACGCAGGCCATCTTCGGCAGGTCCTACGCCGCCGAACCGGATGTCCTCATTGAGGAGCTTGCACAAGATGAGGCCATTGCTGAAGCCGACACGCTGCTCCTGACCGTCCCGAACCAGCTGGGGGTCGATTACAACGCCCATGTGATCGAAGCGATTCTGACCCATGTCGCGCCGGCCCTGGGCTGGCGCTGAAAATTCCGCCTAAGCTTTGCGGACTAGCTGAGATACGCGAAAGAGTTGGTGCGGGCGGTCGGACTCGAACCGACATATCCGTAAGGACGGCGGATTTTGAGTCCGCTGCGTCTACCAATTCCGCCACGCCCGCACTTACCGAGGTATCAGCCCTGCGCCTGGGCCTTCCCGGCAAATTATCTGCCGATCCGACCCCGGCACATGCTTCGGGAGAGATCAGGCAGGCGCGGACTATACGGGGAAGCGTGCCCGCGTCAACTCTTCACATTCGCGGGAGTCGAGATTGCGCCCTATCGCCGCGCTCGTTATAGAGCCGGAATTCGCTAGGATATGGTGTTCTACACCCTTGCAAGGCGCAGCCGTTCAATGACGCTCACAAATCCGACGAACAGGTTTCAGACGTTGACCGCCGGTTTTCTGGCGCTTGCCATGGCCGCGACGGTGGGGACCGCTCTGGGTTTCCAGTATATCGGCGGCTATCTGCCCTGTAAGCTCTGCCTGGAGCAGCGGGTGCCCTATTACATAGGCGTGCCGGTAATGATTCTTGCGCTGATCTCCTCGGCGCTGAAAGCGCCGGCGGTCATCACGCGCTGCCTACTTCTGATCGGTGGTCTCCTGATGCTATGGGGTCTTGGGTTGGGTGTTTACCACTCCGGTGTCGAATGGGGCTGGTGGGAGGGGCCGACGGATTGCGGCGCACTCCCGCCGAGCAATTCCTCCGAAAGCCTGCTCGACCAGCTCAACGCGGTCATTCCGCCTTCCTGTAACGTGGCGGCCGGTCGCTTCCTCGGACTTTCCTTTGCGGGCTGGAATGTCATCGCCAGCGCAGTGCTTGCCGTGGTGGCAATGCGCGGAGCACTGAAGCGATAAAGACGCGAAGGGAGCTAGGGCTCCAGCTCCACGTCCCAGTAGAGATAGTCCATCCAGCTTTCGTGCAAATAATTGGGCGGGAAAAGCCGCCCATTGTTGTGCAGGTCGTGGACCGTCGGCCGGTAGGGTTTTTGCTGCGGCCACATCTTGGCCTGGTCCGGCATGAAGCCGCCCTTCCTGAGATTGCAGGGCGAACAGGCGGCGACCACGTTCTCCCATGAAGTCACGCCACCATGCCGGCGCGGGATCACATGGTCGAATGTAAGCTCCTCCCGCGCCCCGCAATACTGGCACTGGAAACGGTCGCGCAGGAACACGTTGAAACGCGTGAAGGCGGGATAGCGCGACGGCTTCACATAGGTCTTGAGGCTAACGACACTCGGAAGCCGCATCGTGAAGGAAGGAGAGGAGATCGCCTGATCGTATTCCGCGACGATATTGACCCTGTCGAGAAACACAGCCTTAACGGCGTCCTGCCACGACCATAGCGACAGGGGATAATAACTGAGCGGACGGTAGTCCGCATTGAGCACCAGAGCGGGCATGCCGTCCGGCGATACAGCGATCGTCACGTCCTCATGGCTCCTGATAGGCAGATCGATCGACGCGGATAATGTAATCCCGTCGTGACAGGAATGTGAAGCAGGTAATCACGGTTCCGAGATGGCGAATTGCCTACATTTGCCGATTTTCGGGCTTCAGGTGGCCGGGGCGGCCTCCGCACCACGGATTTCGCGGTAATAAGCCCAAAAAAGCCGTGCGGCGACGGAGCGCCACGGGCTCCATGTTTCGGCCATCAGCGCGAGCTGATTCGCCGGCGGACGTGGCTCGTGGCCGAGAGCATGGCCAACGGCGGTCTGCAAAGCCACGTCACCGGCGGGGAAAATGTCCGGATGCCCTGCGGCGACCAGCAGATAGACCTGCGCCGTCCAAGGGCCGATCCCGGGAATGGCCGTGAGCGCGGCCAGAGCCTCGTCCGCTGGAAATGTGTCCAGCCTTTCCAGATCGAGCGCTCCGTCGCGCAACGCCACGGAAAGCGCGGTCAGCGTGCGCTGTTTCGCCCGCGAAAGGCCCGCTTGGACCATCACGCTTTCGCCACCGGACAGGAATGCTTCCGGTGTGAAAGGATCCACCAATCGGCAGAGCCTGTTGAAGATCGCGTCGGCGCTTGTGCGCGAAACCTGCTGCGCGACAATAACCGAAGCAAGGCTATGGAAACCTGCGGGACTGCGCCGCAGCGGTATGGCCCCCGCCATGGCACGCACGGGTCCGAGCCTCCGATCCAGAAGGACAAGAGCATCGAGCCCCCGCGAAATATCGGCGTCCGTTTCAATGCGCTGCATGCGGTGGTCCTTGCACTTGGTCTCGGCCAAGCCTAGCAATGGGTCAATGGCCCTCACAATCCGTTTCCTGCAAGGCCCATGACAGTTCCTGTCTTCCGCTTCGCGCCAAGTCCCAACGGGGCGCTGCATCTCGGCCATGCCTATTCGGCGCTGCTCAATTGTTCCATGGCCAGTGCGGTCGGCGGTCGTTTTCTGCTGCGCATCGAGGATATCGACACGACCCGCTGCACGCCTGAACTGGAGGCGGCGATCTATCGCGATCTTAGCTGGTTGGGCATCGAGTGGGAGGAGCCGGTTCGGCGGCAGTCAGAACACCTGGCGGACTATACCGAAGCGCTCGAACGCCTGATCGAAGCCGAGCTTGTCTACCCGTCCTTCATGAGCCGGGGCGAGGTGCGCGCCTATATCGCCGATAGAGAAGCGGACGGTACGACCTGGCCACGCGACCCCGAAGGCGCTCCGCTCTTTCCGCCGGTCGATAGGTCTCGGTCGCAATCGGAACGGCGCCGGCGCATGGAGGAAGGTGAACCCTACGCCTGGCGGCTGGATGTGGAAGCCGCGCTCGCCTATGTGGCGAGACCTTTCTTCTGGGAGGAGGGCGGCAACGGGCCGGAGGGCGAAACCGGTCCGATTGCAGCTAGGCCCGGTCTCTGGGGCGACGTGGTGATCGCCCGCAAGGAGGTTCCGACAAGCTATCATTTGAGTGTCGTCGTGGACGACGCGCTACAGGGCATCACCCATGTGGTACGCGGACGGGACCTGTTCCATGCAACGGCAGTCCACCGGCTGCTCCAGGACTTGCTGGGTCTCCCCGTTCCGCATTACCACCACCATGCTTTGATCCTGGGGGAAGATGGGCGCAAGCTCTCCAAGAGCCGTGGAGATACAGGCATCGCTGCGTTGCGCGACGCCGGCGCCGCACCCGGCGATATCGCCAGGATGGTTGGCCTGCAGGCGACGGCCTGACAAGCGCAGGTTGGATCGTTTTCAGCCCGTTTGAAAATCCTATTCAGAACTTTCGCTTTTCTTTGCGCATCAGACAGTGCAGATGATCTGCCGAAGCAACCAGAAGCCGAAATCCCATGCCCGATCTTGCCAAGGCCGCGCCTGCACTTTTCGTCATCCTGTGGTCCACGGGCTTCATCGGCGCGCGCTACGCCATGCCTTGGGCGGAGCCCTTTACATTCCTTTGGGTGCGTTTCGCGCTCAGCTTTGCCTTCCTCCTGTTGCTGATTCCGGTCGTCGGCGCACGCCCGCTGCCTGCCCGCACAGCCTTTCACTCCGGCGTGGCGGGCATACTGATGCACGGCATCTATCTCGGGGGCGTTTTCTGGGCTGTTCATCGAGGGCTGCCGGCGGGTGTGGCCGGGTTGATCGTAGGCCTCCAACCGCTGCTCACGGCACTGATGGCAGGCGCCTTCGCGGACGAGGAGGTGGACAGCCGCCACTGGCTCGGGCTGGTCGTAGGCCTGATCGGAGTGGCGATCGTGCTTTCGCCGAAACTTGGAGATTTCGCCAGCGGGATCACGCCGGCGACGGTCGGCGTCGGTCTTGCCGGGGTGATCGCCATGAGCGCCGGAACGGTGTGGCAGAAGCGCTTTGTGGGCAATGCCGACCTCATCACCGGAACGCTCTGCCAGTATCTGGGCGGCTTCCTCTTCGCCTTCCCTATTTCTCTTTTCTTCGAAAGCAGACAGTTCGTGCTCAATGGCGAGCTTGTCTTCGCGATGCTTTGGCTCGTGCTCGTGCTGTCCCTTGGCGCCATCTTCCTTCTTATGTTCCTAATCCGCAAAGGTGCCGTGGCGCGGGTCGCATCGCTCTTCTACCTGGTGCCCGCGGTCACCGCGGTTATGGCATGGGCGCTCTTCGGCGAGACGCTGACGCTGATCCAGATTGGCGGCATGGCGGTCACCACCCTTGGAGTAGCGCTTGCCTCCATTCAGCCGGCCAGGACGCGCCTGGCGGCCCGATAACGCATGATCGCCGCGTTGATCTCGCCGCCCAGGATGAAAATCGCCGAGATGATGTAGAGGAAGACGACCGCCACCATTATGGAGGCCAGCCCGGCATAGGTCGTTGTGTAGCTGCTGAAGCGGCCGAGATAGGCCGCAAACACACTCGATCCCGCGATCCAGCCGAGAAGTGTAAAGATGATCCCGGGGATGATGTCAGTCAGCTTGCGTTTGCCTGCGGGCAGCCAGATATGCACAACCACCAGGGCCAGAACCAGAACCACCACTGCGATGATATAACGCCAAAGAGTAATCGTCCCCATATAAGGCTCGATCCACTCGGCGCGCGAGAGCGCTATGTTGGCCGCCACCGGCGCGATGACGAGCAGCACGCTGATGGCCGTGAACCCCAGTGTCGCGATCATTACAAATCCAAGGCTTTGCAAGCGCAGGAAGATGATCGAGCGCCGCTCCTCCACGCGGTAGGCGCGATTAAGCGAGAGCCGAAGCGCCTCCACTCCGTTGGACGCGAAGAAGGCGGCAAGCACCACGCCGAATGTGAGCACGTCGCCGCGCCGGACACCAAGCACGTTCTGGACTTCCCTGGCGATCGGCTCTGCGACTTCCTTCGGCCATGTGTCAAAGACAATGTGAACAGCCGTATCGGCGAATGCATCCGCGCCCAGAAAGCTTGCGAGCGCAGTGGCAAAGATCAGGAAGGGAAACAGGGCCATAATGGCGCTGACAGCCAGATGACTGGCCATAGCCCATCCGTCGTCAGCATTGAAATGGCCGAACGCGTCCCTGGCGATCCTTCTTAACGCCACTAGTTTCCGCACGCACAAATACCTCAGAGTGGACCGTTGTCAGCTAGCCCTCATATGTGAAGCCATGTAGCTGATAAGCAAGAAGTCTTCACGAATCGGCTGCTTATGAAAACGAATGGAACGATCCTTGTCACCGGCGCATCGTCAGGTATCGGCGCTTATTGCGCCCGCGCTTTGCGGCGGGACGGCTGGCGCGTCTTCGCCACCGCACGCAGACCCGAAGACCTCGCCGCGCTCGAGAAGGACGGGATAGAAGCTTTCTACCTGGACTATCGCCAGCCCGAATCCATAGCTTCGCTCGTCGAAAACGTTCTCTCGCGAACCGACGGCCAGCTCGACGCTCTTTTCAATAACGGTGCTCACGCCCAGGCGGGAGCGGTGGAGGATCTGCCGGTGGAGGCATTGCGGGAACAGTTCGAAGCGAACTTCTTCGGCTGGCACGATCTCACGCGGCGCATCGTGCCGGTCATGCGTGTCCAAGGCCATGGCCGGATCGTCCATTGCTCCTCGATCCTCGGCCTGCTTCCGATCAAGTATCGCGGCGCATATGCTGCGTCGAAGCATGCGGTCGAAGGGCTCATGCTCTGCCTGCGTGCCGAACTGCGCGACACCGGCATCCATGTCTGTCTTATCGAGCCGGGGCCAATACGCTCGAACATCGCCTCCAATGGCATTGCCTGGTTCGAGCGCTATATCGACGCGGAAAACTCGGCGCACAGCCGCGCCTACGAGGCGCAGATCGCAAGACTGAAAGGCGGCGGCAGCAAGTCGCGCTTAAAGCTTGGTCCGGAGGCGGTATATAAATCCTTGCGCCACGCGCTCGAACACCCGCGACCGCGGCCGCATTATATCGTAACCTTGCCGGCAAAGATCGGCGTCATAATGAAACGGATCCTCCCCGCCGGGCTTTTCTACCGGCTCATCGCCGGCCAGGGATGACCCCGCAACAAGGCAGAAGTCATGTCATCCACCGTCTTCAACATCCTGGCCGTCATCGTCATGGTCGCGGTCGTCTTCGTGCTCGTCCGCGGCCTCATAAACATGATGCGCGGCGGCTCCAGCAACACGTCGAACAAGCTGATGCAGGCGCGCGTGGCACTGCAATTCGTCGCGATCGTGCTGATCGTTCTGGCAATGTGGTTCAGCCAGTCAGGGAACTGACGGCCGGAGAACCTCGCCTATGGTAAAGCTGAACAAGATCTATACGAAGACGGGCGACGATGGCACGACGGGGCTCGTCGGCGGCGCCCGGCGCCTCAAATGCGATCTGCGCGTGGCCGCCTATGGCACTGTGGATGAGGCAAGCGCCTGTATCGGCATGGCCCGCATCCATACCGCGGAGGGCCATCCAGATATCGATGCCATGCTCGCGCGCATCCAGAACGATCTTTTCGATCTCGGTGCGGATCTCGCCACGCCGGAGCAGACCGGTGAATCCAGGGCTACAGCGCTGCGCGTCGTGGCGTCCCAAACCGCACGGCTGGAACGCGAAATCGACGCGCTGAATGAAAACCTTTCGCCGCTGACGTCCTTCGTGCTTCCCGGCGGTTCGCCGGCCGCGGCTGCGCTCCACCTCGCCCGCACGGTTACGCGCCGGGCGGAGCGGCTGATGGTGGAACTCGGACAGATGCCGGAGGAGATCGTGGGTGACGAGGCGCTCCGCTATGTCAACCGCCTTTCCGACTTTCTCTTCGTCGCCGCACGTGCCGTCAATGACAATGGCGCGCGCGACGTGCTATGGGTCCCCGGACAGAACCGCTGAAGGCGGTGCTTTTCCGGGGGTGCAGGCTGATGTTCATTCCGCTCCATGACGCGAACCACCTGCGCTATATCAAGCATCAATATGTCACGCTGGTCGTCATCGGCCTCAATGTCCTTGTCTGGGCGATGACGTCGTTGAGCGGCGCCGAAGCCATGCAGGCCACCGTCCTCGGTCTGGGCTATATCCCGAGCGTGGTGCACGATCTGGCGGTGCTGCCGCCGGAACTCGAACTGGTGCCGCCTCCGCTTACCTATGTCACCTATTCTTTCCTGCATGCGGACATTTTCCACCTCGGCGGCAATATGCTTTTCCTTTGGGTATTTGGCGACAATGTCGAAGATGCCCTGGGCCATCTGCGTTATCTCGGGTTCTATCTCGCCTGCACGATTGCCGGAGCCTTCTTCCACGGCCTTGTAGCGCCGGATTCGCAGGCACCGCTCATCGGAGCGTCCGGCGCGGTTGCCGGTGTCATCGCCGCCTATTTGATCCTGCATCCTCGCGTAAAACTGTGGGTGCTCGCCTTTGCGCGCATTCCGCTGCGCCTGCCGGCCTATATCGTCATCTTGCTCTGGATCGGCTCGCAATTCCTGATGTTCGCGATCGATCGCGAGAACCAGATCTCCTGGTCTGCCCATATCGGCGGCATCATCGCGGGGGCCGTGCTGATCGTGCTCATGCGCCGGCGCGGCGTGCCGCTTTTCGATCGCCCCGTCACTCTTCCTCGCGCGGCCGAGGTCGAATAAAATCGATCTAAAGCCGATGCAAAGCCGGCCATCGGACCCGGCGCATATTGACGCGCGCTTTAGCCCTTACTACCGTCCCGGCGGCTTTTGCGGAGATAGTCTTCGCATACCTGGTTTTCCCCTGAACATGGCGGAAATCGGAAGACGGATCGGGCTACTTAGGTGTAATCCGAAACCTGCTTTGATTTGGAGAGGTAGTTGCGCATGAAGGTCCTGGTACCTGTGAAACGGGTGATCGATGCAAATGTGAAGCCGCGGGTGAAGGCGGACGGCTCAGGCGTCGAGCTCGCCAATGTGAAGATGGCGATGAACCCGTTCGACGAGATTGCGGTCGAGGAAGCGATCCGGCTGAAAGAGGCAGGCAAGGTGGAAGAGATCGTAGCGGTCTCGATCGGCCCGGCCCAGGCACAGGAAACGCTCAGGACCGCGCTGGCCATGGGAGCCGATCGCGCCATCCTGGTGAAGTCCGACGAGCCGGTCGAGCCGCTCGACGTTGCGAAGATCCTGAAGGGGATCGCGGAGGAGGAGAAGCCGGGCCTCATCATCCTCGGCAAGCAGGCGATCGACGACGACGCCAACCAGACCGGCCAGATGCTGGCGGCACTCCTCGGGTGGGCGCAGGGCACCTTCGCCTCCAAGGTGGAAGTGGGCGAAGGCGCCGTGACGGTCACGCGCGAGGTGGATGGCGGCCTGCAGGTGGTGGAGCTGAAGCTGCCGGCCATCGTCACCACGGACCTGCGGCTCAACGAGCCCCGCTATGCATCGCTGCCCAACATCATGAAAGCGAAGAAGAAACCGCTCGATGAGAAGGGCGCGGCCGATTACGGCGTTACGGTGAAGACCAGGCTGAAGGTGCTTAAGACGGAAGAGCCGGCCAAGCGCAAGGCGGGCATTAAGGTCTCCTCGGTTACCGAGCTGGTCGACCGCCTGAAGAACGAAGCCGGCGTGCTTTAATCTCGCGATAGAAAGGACAAGAACAATGGCAATTCTCCTCATCGCCGAGCACGACAACCAGGCGCTTTCCGATCAAACCGCAAAGGCGCTTTCGGCCGCAAAGGCAATCGGTGGCGACATCGACATCCTCGTGGCGGGCCAGAACGCGAAGCCCGCAGCGGAAGCGGCTGCCAAGCTCGCCGGCGTGCGCAAGGTGCTTCTTGCCGAAAACGAAGCGCTCAAGGAGCAGCTGGCCGAACCCTTGGCAGATACCATCCTGGCTTTGGCGGACGGCTATGACGCCTTCGTGGCCCCGGCGACGACCATGGGCAAGAACGTGCTGCCGCGCGTGGCGGCGCTGCTTGATGTGATGCAGGTGTCGGACGTCATCGAGGTGGTGAATGCCACCACGTTCAAGCGCCCGACCTATGCGGGCAACGCCATACAGACGGTGGAATCCTCGGATCCGAAGCGGCTGGTCACCGTGCGTACGTCCTCCTTCCAGGCAGCCGAGGAAGGCGGCGCAGCCCAGATTGAAACGGTGGAAGCCGCAGCCGACAAGGGTCTATCGCGTTTCGTGGAAAACCGCATTGCCGCGAGCGACCGTCCCGAGCTCACCTCTGCCAGGATCATCATTTCCGGTGGGCGGGCCCTCGGTTCGGCCGAGAAGTTCGAAGAGGTCATCCTGCCCGTGGCAGACAAGCTCGGTGCCGCGGTTGGCGCTTCGCGCGCAGCGGTGGACGCCGGCTATGCGCCCAATGATTGGCAGGTGGGCCAGACGGGCAAGGTCGTAGCGCCCGACCTTTATATCGCCTGCGGCATCTCAGGTGCCATCCAGCACCTGGCCGGCATGAAAGATTCCAAGGTGATCGTGGCCATCAACAAGGATGAAGAGGCGCCCATCTTCCAGGTCGCCGACTACGGCCTCGTGGGTGACCTTTTCGAGATCCTGCCGGAACTCGAAAAGGCGCTTTGACAATTTTCCAGGCGCATGCAGAATCGCGAAGGGCGGGGTAGACGAAGCGACTCCGCCCTTTTAGTTTGCAGCGCAGCAAATCGATGCGGCAGCAGAAGGCTGTGGTGAGGACATGACGGGTAGCATCAGGACGGTTGGAGTTGTCGGCGCAGGACAGATGGGAAGCGGGATCGCCCATGTGGCGGCCCTCGCCGGCTATCGCGTTAAGCTTTACGACATTTCACCGGAACGCATCGAAGCGGGAATCGCGACGGTAAGCGGCAATATGGCCCGTCACGTTCATTCGGGCAAACTGGAGGAAAAGGTCCGGCAGGATGCGCTCTCCCGCATCGCGCCCGCGAAGACCATGGAGGACCTCTCCGACGCCGATCTGGTAATTGAGGCGGCGACGGAAGACGAGACCGTCAAGCGCAAGATCTTCGCCCAGCTCTGCCCCGTGCTGAATCCCGAAGCACTGCTCGCCACCAACACTTCGTCCATCTCCATCACGCGCCTTGCGGCTCAGACCGATCGGCCCGAGCGCTTTATCGGCATTCACTTCATGAATCCCGTGCCGGTGATGAAGCTCGTCGAGGTCATTCGCGGCATCGCAACGGAAGACCATACCTTCGAGCTTGCGAAGAACTTCGTCGAAAGCCTCGACAAGACGATCACGGTCGCGGAAGATTTTCCGGCCTTCATCGTCAACCGCATCCTGCTTCCGATGATCAACGAAGCGATCTACACGCTCTATGAGGGCGTGGGAACGGTGGAGGCGATCGATACCGCCATGCGGCTCGGCGCCAATCATCCCATGGGGCCCTTGCAGCTTGCGGATTTCATCGGCCTCGACACCTGCCTTTCCATCATGCAGGTGCTTTACGAAGGACTGGCGGATTCGAAATACCGCCCCTGCCCTCTCCTTGTGAAATATGTCGAGGCAGGATGGCTGGGCCGCAAGACCGGACGCGGCTTCTACGATTATCGCGAGGACCCGCCGGTACCGACCCGATAGTTTCTCGGTCGGCATCCGGACCAGTCGCTACTTCACTACAGAAGCTTCATTCTCGCGTTCTCTCGCCGCTCGCCTATGTTGAGCGGCAATCGGGGAGATTTCCGCCATCAGGAAAGCGTCCACCGCGACGACCTTATCCGCGGCCGCCTGCGCTCTTGCGAGCAAGTCTCGTTGCGCCTGAGAAATGATACCCCTCTCAAGAGCCAGGTTTGCGTCATGGACCCGCTCATTCCGCATCCTCTTTTCAATGGGCGCAGCCTCGGTGACCAGGCGAAAGGCTTCCTCCAGGTCCTTGATGGGATGCTCGGCATGACCCTCGCCGAGATAGAGCGCCGGAGTCAGCCGGTCGCGCTGAGTTGAAGGTTTCATCAGAATCTCCGCCAGCCTTGTCACGAGCCGGTCGGACGGCACGGGATCGGGCACGCCGAAGGGGAAGGCGAGAAAACGGATGAGCCATGCTGCCCAGCGCGCCGGCAGATTGTCCAGCACACCGCGAAACGCGGTTGCAATGCGGCTTTCACCTTCCCGCATCAGATAATCGATGATCGGTCGGTCGTCCGGCTGCCGGCCTTCATCCTCGAAGCGCTTCAGCACCGCGCCGAGCAGGTAAAGCTCCGCAAGGATATCGCCCAGGCGGGCGGAAAGCATCTCCTTGCGCTTCAAAGCGCCTCCCAGAGTGAGAAGCGCCAGGTCTGCCGTCAGCGCGAAGGCCGCCGAATGGCGTGACAGTTTCCTCCAGTGCCGGGACGTTGCCGCTCCGCGCGGCGCAGGGCCGATCAGGCCTCCCGACCAGCCCCGAAGGAAGGCGCGACCGGCATTCTTCACCGCATGGGCGACATGCTTCCAGAAGGCGTCGTCGAACGCATCGAGGCCGCGCTTTTTGTCGCTATCCGAGAGCGCCAGCAATTCCTTGAGCATGAAGGGATGGGAGCGGATCGCGCCCTGGCCGAAAATCATGAGATTGCGGGTGAGGATATTCGCGCCCTCGACCGTAATGCCGATAGGCACGGAGCGATAGCCCGCGGCCAGGTAATTACGCCGGCCCTCTATGATGCCCTTGCCGCCATGCACATCCATCGCATGCGTCATCGACCGGCGCATGCGCTCGGTGGCATGATATTTCATGATAGCGGAAAGCACGGACGGGCGGTGACCGTGATCAAGGGCGGCAAGCGTCAGCCGCCTTCCGGCATCGATCAAATAGGCATTTGCCGCCATTTCCGCGAGCGGCACCTGCACCCCCTCGAAAAGCCCGATGGGAACGTTGAACTGCGTGCGGATCCGTGCGTAAGCGCCGCTAGCCCTGGCGCACATGGCGGCGGAGGCGGCCGATTGGGAGGGCAGCGAAATGCTGCGCCCCGCGGCAAGCGCGGTCATCAGCATGGTCCAACCCTGACCGATCTGCTTTTCGCCGCCTAAAATGCAGTCGAGCGGCACGAATACGTCCTTGCCGTAGAGCGGGCCATTCTGGAAAAAAGTGAACAGCGGGATATGCCGCTCGCCATGCGAAACGCCTGGCGTGTCGGTCGGAAGCAACACCACCGTGATGCCCAGTTCCTCGCCGCGCCCGAGCAGGTTCTCTGGGTCGCGCATTTTGAAGGCAAGGCCCATCACGGTCGCGATCGGCCCAAGTGTGATGTAGCGCTTGTGGAAATTGAGCCTGATACCGAGCGTCTTCTCTCCTTGCCACAGGCCATATTCCACCACTCCGGTGTCCGTCATGGCCGCGGCATCGGAACCTGCATGAGGCGAGGTGAGACCGAAACAGGGGATTTCACGACCATCCGCCAGCCGCGGCAGCCAATAATCCCGCTGCTCGTCGGTGCCGAAATGCATGAGAAGCTCGCCGGGCCCGAGCGAATTCGGAACCATGACGCTCACGCCTGCCACCACGCTTGCGGACGAAACCGTGCGAACCACTTCGGAATGGGCGGTATTGGAAAAGCCCAGGCCGCCATATTTTTTCGGGATGATCATGCCGAAGAACTTCTTCTCTCGCATGAAATCCCAGACCTCCTTTGGAAGGTCCCTGTCCCGCCAGTTGAGCTCCCAATCATTCACCATTGCGCAGAGCTCGCGCACCGGCCCGTCCATGAAGGCCTGCTCTTCGGCGGAAAGCCTCGCAGGCGGCATGGCAAGGAGCTCGTTCCAATCGGGATTGCCGGTGAAGAGCGCGCCGTCCCACCAGACCGTACCCGCATCGATGGCTTCCCGCTCGGTGGCCGAGATCGGCGGCATGATGCGGGAGGCCCAATCGAAAATGGGCGCAGTGAGCTTATCGCGGCGGAACCTGCTGAAATCCATGGCTGCCCTCCGTCATGCGGAACTATAGCAGCAAAGCTCGCCGCGGCTATGCGGTTCCGGCAGAGACGTTAACCTCAGGATTTCTCCGTGCATTCGGCGATGGGCGCGGCGTCCTCGCCTTCCGTTAGGTCATAGAGCGATGCGGAAGCCCCCTTCGTCCACCAGATCAGCTTTCCGCCAGCGTAGCGAACGCCAGAGGCGGCGATACCCGCGGAGGCAACCACCGGTTCGCCTTCATAGTCGAAAACGGCGAGAGAAACCGGCCCCGCATTTACATATTCGACCGACATGGGCGTTCCGCCGCAGTCATAATTCACCGTGACCCGCTCCACCGGGATGTCGCCGGGCAAGTCGATCACCAATTCGGCGGCGCCAGCGGCCGAAGTGAGCGCGGCGAGGACCGCAGCTTGGATGAACAGGCTTCGCATGGTTCACCTCCAATGCGGAATGATAGCCCGCAGCGGAAAATGGCGCAAACCGCTCAGCTCCCCGAGGGAGGTAGCGCGGCCTCGATAAGCTTCTTCGCGTCTTCGCTCGCCCATTCGGCGGGGCCGTTCATATGCGCGAGCAGGCAGCCATCCTCATCAAGGAGCAAGGTGACCGGCAGGCCGAGCGCCAGCCCGCGCGTCTTCAGGTCATTGAAGACGCCCATCGAACTGTCGCGATAATAAGCGAGGGATTTGATGCCGGTTTCCTGCAGGAACGCCTTCGGCTTCTCGTCGTCGCCGCGGTCCACATTGATTGCCACCACTTCGAAACGGTCCGAGCCCATTTCGCTTTCCAGCGCATCGAGCGCCGGCATTTCCGTGCGGCAGGGCACGCACCATGTCGCCCAGAGATTGACGAGCACCGTTTTGCCGGAAAGATCGGCCACGGTCATTGGCTGGCCGTCCGGACCGTTGAAACGAAGGTCTTCGAGCGACTGCGCCTTCTCGGCAGGTAACATCGCGGCCACCTCCCCTCCAATAACAGGGGACAAGGCCTGGGCTCTTTCGAGCTTGGCGCTACAGGCGGCGGTTTCCCCGGTGGTTCCCGCAGCGATGTTGCCATCCGGGCCACCGATCACGTATAGGGCAGTCACCCCGGCGATGATGCCTGCGACCGCGGAAAGCGCGACCAGACCAAACGCTGGAAATTTCTTCATCATCGGCATTTCTTACTCCAGCGCCCGGTTACCACGATGAACGAGAACAAAGCCAGCAACCGCATGTGGGGCGGACGTTTTGCCTCAGGTCCCGATGCCATCATGGAAGCGATCAACGCTTCGATCGGTTTCGACAAGAAGCTTTACGCCCAGGACATCCGAGGCAGCCTCGCCCACGCGGCGATGCTCGCCGAGACTGGCATAATCTCCGCCGAGGATGAACGGAAGATCGCTCACGGGCTGAACACGATCCTGTCAGAGATCGAGGACGGGAACTTCGAGTTTTCGACGAGGCTCGAGGACATTCACATGAATGTCGAGGCACGGCTTGCCGAGCTGATCGGACCGGCCGCCGGCCGGCTGCACACGGCGCGTTCGCGCAACGACCAGGTGGCGGTCGACTTCCGCCTTTGGGTGAAGGAGGAACTTCAACGCGTCGATGCCGCGCTGGGCCGGCTGATCGAAGCCTTTCTCACCCGTGCCGAGGAGCACGCGGCAACCGTGATGCCGGGCTTCACGCATCTGCAAACGGCGCAGCCGGTCACCTTCGGCCATCACTTGATGGCCTATGTGGAGATGTTCGGACGCGACCGAAGCCGCGTGCGCGATGCGATCGAGCGGCTTGACGAATGCCCCCTGGGTGCGGCGGCGCTGGCAGGCACGGGCTTCCCAATTGACCGGCAGATGACGGCAAAGGCTCTTGGCTTCCGGGAGCCAACGCGGAACTCCATCGATACGGTTTCGGACCGCGATTTCGCGCTGGAATTCCTTGCCATCGCCTCCATTTGCGGCACACATCTTTCCCGGCTCGCCGAGGAGATCGTCATCTGGTCGACACCGCAATTCGGCTTCATCCGCCTGTCTGACGCGTTTTCGACCGGCTCCTCCATCATGCCGCAGAAGAAGAACCCGGACGCAGCTGAGCTGATCCGCGCCAAGAGCGGGCGCGTCAACGGGCATCTGATCGGCCTCTTGACCGTGATGAAGGGGCTCCCGCTGGCCTATTCCAAGGACATGCAGGAGGATAAGGAGGCGGTCTTCGACACGGCCGAGACGCTCGACCTGATGCTGGCCGCCATGACCGGCATGGTGGGCGATATGGCGGTGAACGCGGCCGCCATGAAGCGGGCCGCTGGCAGCGGCTTCTCCACTGCCACCGATCTCGCCGACTGGCTGGTAAGGGAAGCGGGCCTGCCGTTCCGCGAGGCGCATCACGTGACCGGACGGGCGGTGGCATTGGCCGAGGAGCGCAAATGCGCTCTGGAAAAGCTCCCGCTCTCGGACTTGCAGGCGATCCATCCGGCCATTACGCAAGACGTCTATTCCGTTCTTTCGGTCGGCAATTCCGTGAAAAGCCGCACGTCCCACGGCGGCACGGCTCCAACCGAGGTGCGCCGGCAAATCCGCTATTGGCGCAAACGCTTGAAACGGGATGCAAGGCCGGAGAAAAACAGCTAAAACCCTCAAGAATTTGCAACGGATCGGACGGCAATGAAAGCACAGGCAACGCTCACCCTTCTTGTGCTCGGCCTCGCAGTCGGGCTCTCGGCCTGTGGCCGCAAAGGCCCGCTTGATACGCCCTACGAGGCGGCCGTCGAAGCGCGGCGAGAGGCCGAGCGCAACAACCAGCCTGTTCCGCCCGAGCCGCAAAAGCCCGTCGAAGATCGCCCGTTCATCCTCGACCGGCTGCTTTAAGCCGACGCTGAGTTAGAAAGCTCTTGAAGTGAACCACTTCGAATATCGCGACGGCGTGCTGCACGCCGAAGACGTTCCGGTGCCGCGTATTGCGGCCTCTGTTGGAACACCATTCTACTGTTACTCGACAGCTACGCTGACGCGGCATTACCGGGTGTTTTCCGAAGCGCTTTCCGGTCTCGACGCGCTCGTCTGCTACGCCATGAAGGCCAACTCAAACCAGGCGGTGCTGAAGACGCTCGGAAATCTGGGTGCCGGAGCGGATGTCGTTTCGCAAGGCGAGCTTCGCCGCGCTTTGGCGGCCGGAATTCCGGCCGGCAAGATCCTGTTCTCCGGCGTCGGCAAAACAGCTGAAGAGATGGATTTCGCTCTCGCTGCGGGCATCCTGTGCTTCAACGTGGAATCGCTGCCCGAGCTCCAGCTGCTCTCCGCCCGCGCGCAGGCTCTTGGATTGGAGGCGCCCGTTTCCCTGCGCATCAATCCTGACGTAGACGCCAGGACGCATAAGAAGATTTCCACCGGCAAGTCCGAAAACAAGTTCGGCATCCCCTGGAAGGACGCTCGGCAGGCATATGCCAGCGCGGCAGCCCTCCCTGGCCTGAAGGTGACCGGCATCGATATGCATATCGGCAGCCAGATCACCGAGCTGCAGCCCTTCGACCAGGCTTTCGCTCTTCTGACGGAGCTGACGGAGATCCTTCGGGCTGACGGGCACGCCATCAATCACGTGGATCTCGGAGGTGGACTTGGTGTTCCCTACCGGGAAGACAACGAGCCGCCCCCCCTGCCCGATGCCTATGCGGAGGTGGTGCGCAGGCACGTGACGCGGCTGGGCGTGAAAGTGATTTTCGAGCCCGGTCGTCTCATCGTTGGCAATGCGGGCATTCTGGTTTCGCAGGTGCTCTATGTGAAGGAAGGCGAAGCCAAGAACTTCCTGATCGTCGACGCGGCGATGAACGACCTGATACGCCCGACCCTCTACGACGCCTATCACACGATCCGGCCCGTCGTCGAACCGGCGCCGGATGCGCTCCGGCTCGAGGCCGATGTAGTAGGGCCCGTTTGCGAGACGGGGGATTTCCTCGCGCTCGACCGCGATCTTGCCAGAATGGAACCGGGCGCCCTGATCGCCATCGGCACCGCCGGAGCCTATGGCGCGGTGCAGGCAAGCACTTACAATTCAAGGCTGCTGGTTCCGGAAGTGCTGGTCAACGGCGATCGCTTTCACGTCGTGCGACCGCGGCAGACCTATGAAGAGCTGATCGCGCTGGATTCCCTGCCCGACTGGCTTTAGCGCAGGCAGGATTCGCATAGCCTCTCATTAGAACTGGACCAGACTAGCCCCGCACGGCTTGTCTGGCACGGGAATCCGCCAAGCTCGGTTCCCTGGATCCGGCAGGCTCTGCTGCGCCGCGCTTCTTCTCCGAGGTGGCGGCGAGGAAGCGGGCGATCCAGTACTGGATGAGGATGCCTCCCGTCAGTAGCGCGGCATCCTCCATCGCACTCGTATCGAAACGCGCGCGCAGGACCTGCAATGCGATCGAGAGAACCGTACCGACGGTAAAAACGGCAAGGCTATGCTGCCCGATCAATCTTATGGCACGGAATGCCGGACCTGCCATAAGGCGTGAGACGGCCACCAGATTGGTCAAGACATAGGTCAGCGCCAGCACGTGCAGCAAACGGGGGAGCGCAAGGAAGGTCTTGTCCATTCCGCCGACATAGAAGGGCAGATAGCTGGCGAACGGCAGGGCTCCCAGCCGGAACTGCACCCAAACGAAGGCGAAGCCGAGATAGAACAGGCAGGCCGAGAACAGCCAGCCGTGATAGCCGACCAGCCGGCGCTTGTGGATCATGGCAAGCCCGCCGGCAATGCCTATGGCATAGATCAACTGCCAACTGACCGGGTTGAAGAACCAGCCGCCGGGAAGCGGGTAGTTGGGAAGGTTGATGCGGAAAGTGCCCGCCATGATCCAAACCACGATGGCGACCGCCACCAGGCCGAGCCGGTTCCACAGGCCGATAAGGATGTAGACGGGCGAGATCACGAGAAGCGCCGCATACATGGGCAAGATGTTGAGATAGCCGAGCTGGTGCGTAAGGAGCGGCAGGCCCACCATGGTCTTGAGCGGCTGCTCCAAGAGCGGGGTGAAGTTGACCCGCGGGAGCACGTCGATCGTGTTCAGGAAGACGACGCCCCCGGCCAGGATCGCGATAGCGATCGCCGTGCTGACGATATGCGCCACGTACAAGGTACCGGCGCGCCGCCAGACGCGCATGCAGCCTCGGAGATACTCACCGGCACGAAACAGCCTTGCATAGGCAAGCCCGACCGCAATTCCGGACATCAGCACGAAGGCTTCCGCAGCATCCGAAAAGCCGAAATTGCGCGAGGTGAAGTTCTCGAAAGCGTTTCCCGGGACGTGATTGATGAAGATCATCAGAAGCGCAAGTCCCCGGAATGCGTCGATCCGGAGATCGCGCCCGACGCCTTGCGGCGGAAGTGTAGTGGTCATCGGCTCGTCCCGACCTCGGCAGAGTCGTTGGGTTCGACGATCTTTTCGGCCACGCTTGAAACAGCTGAATCGGCTTTCTCGGCACGCCACCGCGCCAGGACATTCTGTTGCTCACGCATCACTGGCGTCGGCGCCATTTCCTCCGGGGTCGCAAACAGCCCCAGAGCCGAGCGGCCCAGAGCGCTGCTCACATAGGAGGTGCCGCTGATTACGAGGGGGGCAGCGACCTGAGGTCCGGCAACGAGAAGCACAAACAGGAGATATTCGGGAGCAAGCCTGTAAGCTGCGCCGATTGTGATCAGCCCCACCACCACGATCCACCAGCTGGCGGCCCATGCCTCGCCCAGGCTCACGCGGCCCGCCTCCCGGTTGGCGGCCGGCCATCCTCCATCGGCTCCCGCCAGGATTTCGATCACTGCCCGCGTCTGGAACAGCATCATGATAGGCGCCAGGATGCTCGTGCAGACAATCTCGATCAAAACGCTGACAAAGGCGCGGAAGCTTCCGCCAAAGCGACGGTTCCGGCCCGTAATCATGCCGTCGACCAGGATCAGGAGCTTGGGCCCGAGAAGAAGGCCGACGACGCCCGTAAGCAGCGCCAATGCGTTCGCCGTTTCGACCTTTGGGAAAACCGGCAGGCCCGGGACCGGAAAGTAATCCGGAACGACCATCATTGCGGGCGCAGCTATGCTGGCGGCGAGAAACAACGCCCAGAGCGGAGCGGCCACATACGCCATGATGCCCTGGATGAACACGAACCGGCTCCATCCCTTCAGGCAGGGTGCGGATACAATCCGGCCATGCTGCAGATTGCCCTGGCACCAACGACGGTCGCGCTTGGCGTAATCGACCACGTTGTCCGGCCCTTCTTCAAAGGAGCCGCGAAGGTCGGGATCAATCCGCACTTTCCAGCCATTGCGTGCAAGGAGGGCAGCCTCGACGTAGTCATGACTGAGGATGTGACCGCCAAAAGGCGGCTTCCCCGGCAGTTGCGGAAGACCGCAGCTTTGAGCGAAGGCCCGCGTTCGCGTAATCGCGTTATGGCCCCAGAACGGGCCTTCCGTGCCTTGCAGCAGGGCAACGCCCTGCGCGTAGATCGGCGAATAATAGGAAGCGGAGAACTGGATCGCGCGCCCGAAAAACGATCGTGCGCGGACGACCTTCGGCAGGGTTTGCAGAAGACCGAGTTGCGGGTCCGCCTCCATGCGACGCACCATCTCCACCATCGTCGAGCCCTCCATCAGGCTGTCGGCGTCAAGGATGATGAGATGATCGTAAAGCGCCCCAGAGGTTTTAATGAAATCAGCGATATTGCCAGCCTTCTTGCCTGGGTTCGATGGCCGGCGGCGATAATAGATGCTGCAGATATGCCCGACTTCCTCCTTGAGCCGGACAAACCAGAACTCTTCCTTTGCGGCAATCCGCGGATCGGTCGTGTCCGAAACGATCGCGAAATCGAACTGGCTGGCGAAGGACGTGCGGCCAATGCTCCGGACCATAGCCGCGACATGGGAGAAGGATTTTACGGGATCCTCATTGTAGACGGGCACGACGACGGCCGTCTTGACGGTGATGGGCCCGCGCATTCTGGGGACGCGGCCACGACGCAGCGAGAAGAGCCCGTTGAGCGCGAGGACCGCCCCCCAGGCAAGCCATGCAGTGCTGAGGGCCAGCAACACGACGCGAACGAGATCCAGCCACTGCAGGCCGTCCGTATTGAAATAGCCTATGGCCAGGTAACTCGCAGTGAGCGCCATTGCCAGGGCAAAGAAAATCGAGGCAGCGCGCCGCATCGTAACCATTCGTAAATATCCCGTCGATCAGGCCGGCTGGCCATTCGTCCGATTATCTGAGGGCCAGCCATTGAAAGAGCGGCCGCAGCAAAATGCTGCGACGGGGGCGCGTCAGCACCTGCTCCGGCATCGCCATTGGAGCTGCCGGCAACGCGCTCTGCTGAAGGATGTGACGTGCCCGCAAGCTTTCCTCAGCGCTGCTCATCGGTTCTTCTCCACTGATACGCCCACGTTTCGGACAGCCGTTTGCCATCCAAAGTCAGATATCCACTCATTTCGACGGGTGCGTCTCCCTCCGGCATGAGGTCGATGGCCAATCGCCATGCGCCATTTGCTTCGACACGCGACACCGCACTGTGCACGATTTCCGCCCTTGTCACAGAAATGCTCGCTTCAACGTTCGAGTCGGCTGAAAGGTTCCCCAGCACGTCGCCTTCGAAGTCCACCACGAACTTGCGCAACCCCTCCGGGTTCTCGACGCCTGACGTGCCACCGACACCGGTGCGAAGGGCGGCTGCCCTTGCAAGCTGCCCCGTCGGCTCCTCGATCGAGCCCCAGGTGAGGCGATAGCGATATTCGAGCTCCTGGCCCGCCTTCACCTCTCCGTCCGGCATCCAGAAAGCGACGATGTTGTCGTTCACTTCGAGCTCGGTGGGGATCTCGACAAGGTTGAGATAACCCTTCCCCCAGTCGTTCAGTGGCTCCACAAGTAGCGAGGGACGACGTTCGTAATGGGCTTCGGCATCCTGATAATGGTCGAAGTTCCGATCGCGCTGGAACAGCCCGAACCCTTTGACGCCCGTCTCGCCAAAGAAGGAATTGGCAAGTTCCTTCGGATTGTTCAGCTGCCGCCACAGCTCCTCGCCGTTGGCGCGCACGATCTTGAAGCCTTCGCTGTCATGGACCTCACCGCGGAAATCGTCGAAGGCATGACGGTTGTTCTCTCCGAAAAGGAACATGGAGGTCATAGGCGCAATGCCCAGTCGCTGGATGTCCTTGCGGATGAATAGCCGGGCGGTCACGTCCATGATCGTGTTCTGCCCGGGCGTGATCTGGAACGCATAAGCCCCCGTGACGCTGGCGCTGTCGAGCGCGGCATACACGATGATCGATTTGTTGCGGCGCCCCGGCTTCTCGATCCAAAAATCGGTGAAGATTGGGAATTCTTCCCCGTCCGACGTCGCCGTGTTCACCGCGAGGCCACGCGCCGAAATGCCATAGATGCTGCCCCGGCCCAATGCACGGAAATAGCTCGCCCCGAGAAAGGAAACGAGTTCGTCCATAACGTCCGGCGTGTTTATCGGGTAGTGCAGACGAAGGCCCGCAACACCCGGGAATTCTATGCCCTTGAATGCCTCGGGATCCACCAGAGGAGCGCGGTACTCGAACATGTCCGAGGTGATGTGCATCCTCGTGGCGGTACCGTTTTCAACGAGATGAAGATGCACGGGTTGTTTGAACAGCCAGCCCGGGTGAAAGGCTTGAAGCTCGAAAGGCGACTCGCCCGCAAAAAAAGATGCCTCGGGCAGGAATCGGATACCGCGATGCTGATCATATGTCAGCTCAGTCACGATTTCCGGCATGGCTTCCTGTACCGGTTGATACTCCTTGGCCGCCTTTTCCTTCATTGCGGCGGTCAGAAGATCGAACGAGAAAGGCTGGGCCTCTTCAGCCGGTGCCGCAGCCGGCGGAGTTGCCGGAACCTGATCCTGGGCAAAAGCGACACTGTTCAGAAATGCGGTCACACCCGCCAGTGCCGCGCCCCCGCCTATAATGAATGAACGTCTGTCCATGAAATCCTGCTTCGATGTGAAGTTTGCGAATGCCCGGATGTCTTCGTCAGAATTGCGGCGAACAGCCCAGGAAGCTGAAAACCTTGGCTAACGCTGCGTAAAATTCAACGACGCGCTGTCATAGAATATGATGATCGAGACGACCTTCTTCCAAGGTCAACGATCATCAAAATCCATCAACTATGGTGGATAGCACACGGTTGCGAACCGACCGCAGAACACTGCCGACGACACAAAAACGCAACGCGAAACCATGAGAGCGTATAAAGCCGACTAGGAAACTCCGTTCCGGGGAACGGCTTCCCGGAAGAGAGCGATCAGGCAACAGCCAGGTCTGCCCGCTCTTAGCGGTAGATCACCTAAAATGCAAGACTTTCAATACTTTGAAGCAGACCGAAATTGTACTGCAACAGAACCGGTGGTGATCCCGGCAGGATTCGAACCTGCGACCCTCAGATTAGGAATCTGATGCTCTATCCTACTGAGCTACGGGACCCCGTGGACAGGCACTCATAGCGCGTAGAAGCGACGTAGCCAAGCCGAAACGCATGCCGCAAAGACCGCGCAGCACCCGGGTCGGGACATTTTGCCGCTGCCGCAGTTCAGGCGGCGAGTGCCGTTTCCGCAAGCCGCACCCAATAGCTCACGCCATAGGGGATGGCCTCGTCATTGAAGTCGTAGGATGGATTGTGAAGGCCTGCGCTGTCGCCATTGCCGATGAAGATCAAGGCGCCAGGGCGGGCCAGAAGCATATAGGAGAAATCTTCTCCTCCCATCATCGGCGGCAAGTCGATGACCACATTGGCAGATCCGGCCACCTCGCCGGCGACGCCTGACGCGAAATCGGTTTCCGCGGGATTGTTCACGGTCACCGGATAGTTGGGATCATAATCGATCGTTACCATTGCCCCCTGGGCGCGCGCAACGCCCTCAGCGATTTGATGCAGCCGCTCCTCGGCGAGTTTGCTCACCTCCGGTTTTAGCGTCCGGATCGTTCCCGCCAGTTGGACCTTGTCGGGAATGATGTTGTAGGCGTCACCGCCATGAATTTTCGTGACCGACACCACGAGCGATTCGAGAGGATCAGCCGAGCGAGAAGCGATGGTCTGAAGCCCCACGACGATCTGAGCCGCTGTGACGACGGGGTCGACGTTCTTGTGCGGCATTGCGGCGTGCCCGCCCTTACCCTGCACATCGATCGTGAACTCCGCCGTGGAAGCCATGATCGGGCCGGGGCGGATGCCGAACTGGCCGACCGGCATTCCCGGCAGATTGTGCATGCCGAAGACGCGCGTGATCCCGAAACGCTCCATCAGGCCGTCCTTCACCATCTCGTTTCCTCCGCCGCCCCCTTCTTCGGCCGGCTGGAAGATCAGAGCGACAGTGCCCGCGAAATTGCGCGTTTCGGCGAGATATTTGGCTGCTCCCAGCAACATTGCGGTATGACCATCATGCCCGCAGGCATGCATGCGGCCGGGGATGGCGGAGGCATAGGGCCGATCGCCTGCTTCCTGGAGAGGCAGCGCATCCATGTCGGCGCGCAATCCTATGCAGGTCCCCGCGCCGCGATTGCCCTTGATGATGCCGACCACGCCCGTGCGACCGAGGCCCGTGACGATCTCATCACAGCCGAATTCGCGCAGCTTTTCGCTCACGAAGGCGGCGGTCTCATGCACGTCGAACAGGATTTCGGGCTTGCGGTGCAACTCGCGGCGCCAGTTGGTGATCTCTCCGTGAAGCTCAGCAACGCGATTCACAATCGGCATGAAAATTCTTCCCTATGCTTGCGGTCCGCAAGAATTTAGAAACAATGGGCATGAGACCCGTCATGATAACGACAAATTGCGTTGGCTATCGCAACGGGTGCGTTGGAAAATCCGGTTAAGCGGAATTTCCCGATGCATCTTATGGATATCGATGGTGGGCAGGCAACACGGAATCGGATGATATGCGGTATTGGCGGAACAGACCGGTCACTCTGCTAGCGGCGCTCTGCCTTTCACTTCTGAGCCTGCCGGCGCTAGCCGGCCCTTATGTTTTGCTCGACGTGGGCAGCGGGCGTGTGCTCGCGCACGAGAACGCTTTTCAGCGCTGGTATCCTGCCTCACTGACAAAGCTGATGACGGCCTATGTCATCTTCCGTGAGCTGCAATCGGGCCGAATCCAGCCAAACTCCCCCGTACGCATTTCTCAGAACGCCGCAAATGAACCGCCCAGCAAAATGGGCTACCCGGTCGGCTCCGTGCTGACGCTCGACAACGCTCTGAAAATCATCATGGTGATCTCGGCCAACGACATCGCCACGGCGACGGCTGAAAGCGTGGCGGGCTCCGAATCCGCTTTTGTCGCGCGTATGAACGCGGAAGCACAGCGTCTGGGGATGGTGGATACCCATTTCATCAACGCCCATGGGTTGCCTGGCCCCGCTCAGTTCACCACCGCACGCGACCTTGCCATTCTCGTGCATGCCCTGCGCGTGGAATTCCCACAATATGCGGGCTATTTCTCCATCGAAGCCGTACGCAACGGGAAGTCGGTCAAGGAGAATACGAATTTCCTGATCGGCCGCTTCGACGGTGCCGATGGAATGAAGACGGGCTATATCTGTTCGTCCGGTTTCAATCTCGTTGCGACAGCCACGCGCGGCCGGCGGACGCTTGCGGCCATCGTGCTTGGCGCCCACTCACAGGTGCAGCGCGCAGAGATCGCCGCTGACCTCTTGACCAGGGGCTTCAAGGCCCCCGGCCTCGGCGGGCCGAACATAGCAAATCTCAAGCGCTATGGAGCCACGACGGAAGCGGTCGCCGACATCAGGCCGGAAATCTGCTCCCAGGAAGCCGTGGCCCAACGGATGAAGGAGCGCGACGATCAGGGGCGCCTGATCCTGACGTCGCCGCATGTCCATCCTTTGACACGCGAGCCTCAGGTGGTCGCCGTCGGTTTGGGTGGAGCAATGGGCGAAGAACCGGCAAAGCCGCGTTACGCCAATGTGCCCATACCGACGCCCCGGCCTGCCTACTCTCCGCCTGTCGCAGTGGAACAAGGCGGTTGAGCAGCCGTGGCTATCCAAAGGCCCATCGCGCTTGTAATCGTCACCGGTTTTCTCGGAGCCGGCAAAACGACCTTGCTGAACCGCATATTGAAGTCTCCCGACCTCACCAACACGGCGGTGATCGTCAACGAATTCGGCGATGTATCGCTCGATCATCTTCTGGTCGAGCAGAGTGAAGCCGGCGGTATCGTGGAGCTGGCGGGCGGCTGCCTTTGCTGCACCGTCCGCGGCGACCTCGTGGACCTGCTTCTCTCCCTTCCCGAGAATCGCCCCACGCTCAACCGCGTCATCATCGAGACAACCGGTCTGGCGGATCCCGTCCCATTGCTGCAGTCGGTCATCGCCCACCCTCTTCTAGCGCGAATTTACCGGACCGATTGCGTTGTGACGGTGATCGATGGCGTGAACGGCTCGGCCACGCTCGACCAGTACGAAGAGGCACGCAGGCAGGCAGCGGTGGCTGACCGCATCGTCGTTTCGAAGGGAGAACTCGGTTCGCGGGAGGAGCGCCAAGCCCTCCTGCAAAGACTTTCGATCCTGAACGGGACCGCAGAGCTGCTGGACGCCACATGTCCGTCGGTCACGGACAGCCTCCTGCGTCCGGTGCTCGACGGGCAGAGAATGCTCGTTGCGTCACAGGACGGGCATGCTCATCACAATCATCACCACGAAGAATTTCAGAGTGTGACGCTCCAGCATTGCGCTGCCCTGCCGAGATCGGCGGTCGAGAATTTTCTCGATCTTCTGGTTTCTCAGCAGAGCGAGCAAATCCTTCGCATAAAGGGGCTGGTCGAGACTTTGGAGCAGCCGGAGCACCCGCTTCTGATCCAGGGTGTTAAACAACTCCTTCACGCACCGGAATTCCTGCCCCGCTGGCCGGACGACGAGCGCGGCACCCGGCTCGTCGTGATCGGCCGCAGTCTCGACAAAAACTATATCAGCCGGCTGTTCGCCGCCTTCACCGGCCAGATGGCGGTCGATACCGCCGACCGCGCCGCTCTGGAGCAAAACCCGCTGTCGATTCCGGGTTTCAGGCGCTAGCGCTCCTCCGTTGCCACGCGGCCACGGCGAGCGCCAGCAAGGCTGCAAGAAGCAGCGCCATCCCACCCCCTACGAACATCGCGGCATAGCCACCGCCGGTCGCCAATGGCTGGCTGGCAAAGGGCGAGATAAACTGCCCGAGGAAGATGCTTGCCGTAAGCAGCCCGGCGAGACGCCCTCGGTTATTCTCGTCCGCCAGCGCCATGGTGGCGGTGGCCAAGTTCGGCATTACCAGGCCAAGACCGATTCCCACCACGACCGCACCGGGTAAGACCGTCAGGAAGCCCTCGGCGAAGCCCACCACGAAAAGTCCAGTCCCGAGCAGGGCAAAACCGAGCGCGAAGATGGCCGGAACGCTCAATCGAGCCCGCATCGCACCGTAATAGAAGGACGAGATTGCGGAAGTCAGGGTCATCAGGCCCATTGCTATGCCCGCCATAAAGGGAGCGCGAACACCCAGTGCTTGCAAATGAAAAGGCAATTGCGTCGGCATGAGATAGAACACGACGCTGTTCAGGACTGCCGAGCCAAGGATGGCCATAAGGGGCAGAGTAATGAGCGGGCCTGCAGGTCCGCTGGCCTTCAGGTTCCTCGAGGCAGGCCGCGGCTGCTCGTCCCGGATGAAAGCCAGGAGCGCGGGTACCAGCGCCAGCGCAACCATATAGACGAGGAAAGGCGCTCGCCAGTGGAGTTCCGCGAGCAATCCTCCACCGGTCAGAAAGAACAGTCCGCCAACACCGACAAATGCCGACTGCCGGCCCATGAAACGTTCACGGGCACTGCCGGCGAAATAATCTCCAACAAGCGCTGTCGCCACAGTCATGATGCCCGCGACCGCGACACCGAGCAGCGCCCGGCCGATGAGGAGGGTGAGAAGCGAATCCGCATAGAGTCCCGAACTTCCCGCTACCGCATAGAGAAGAACCGACGCGACGGCGACCGGCTTGCGGCGGTACCGGTCCGCAAAGACACCCGCGAAGGGCGCGCAAAGAGCGATGGAAAGCGCGGGAACGGTGAGGATCAAGCGTGTAAGAAGTGCTGCGGAGGGGCTCCCGTTGAAGCTGGCTTCTATGGCAGGCAGCGCCGGCGCAATCGTAGCGCCGGCCATTATCGTGAGCGCACTCAGGAACAGGATGGTCGCGTTTCGTCCCGCCGTCGCAGCAGGCCGGGCGGCGAAGGCGGGCGGCAAATCATCCACCGGCGTTCTCATCGGAGCGCCTCCCGAGGACCAGTTCCGCATAATGCGGAGGGCCGCGAGCGCTCGACGGTGAAAGGATAAAGACGTCTGTTGATGAACATCGATGCAGCTCCATTAAGACAGGAGCTGCTCCGATAAAGCCTCAAGCTTGGTTGAGGTCAAGCTCACGTTTTGGTTTGGCTTCGCCGCACTCGATTAGAAACCGGTGGCCGCCCGGCATGCTTTCAGTCGTGATCAGCCGGTGGTTTTCCTGAGAACAGAAGGCCGGGATGTCGATGACGGCCAGCGGATCAGTCGTTTCAACCCACAGACGCTCGCCGACTCCCATGCCTGCAAGCCGCTTTCGTGCCTTCAGCACCGGCAAGGGGCAGTTCAGCCCCCTGAGATCATAGGTTTGTACGACGTGTTCCGGCGTGGTCACTTGCGGAGCATGTTCCAGAGCCGGCTCACACGGCCCTCTTCCGGATCGGGGGCCGCCTGTGTCTGAGCGGAAGCCGCGGCTTCCGCCTTCGGGTTCGGCGAAGGAACGGGCGTGCTGCCTGTGATGAGCGGCGTTGCGCCAACCTGAACCCGGGATTCGGCCACCGTCTCGCCGGCGCTGTTGGGCGCTGCGGCGACTTGAGCACGCTCTTCGCCTTCCACTTGGACGGGATTGGCTGCGACTTGGGCGGCGGGCTGCGGCTGGGGGGCAGCGGCATAGGCCGTGACCGGCGAGGACTGCAGCAGCGGTTTGACCTTCGCGACCATCACGGGGTTCAGCGAAGGCGGTTCCGGGCTCACCCGTTCTCCACGAGCGCGGCGGCGGCTCCAATCGGCCACGAGCTTGGCCTCCTCCAGGCCGGCGATTGTCGCCTTCGGCTCCTTTTTCGACCAGCTCCAAGCAGCTTTGGAGATGGCAAGGTCCTGCTTCTTCTTGTGCGCCTGATAGGCCATCAGCAGGGCTTCGGGCTGTGTCGAGGGCGGGCAGGCCTGCGTCGGCTCGAAGCTGTAGCCTTCGGCAGCTATCCTGTTGAAGACGTATCGGCTTTCGCAGACATCGACCTTCGGCGGCGTCTTCGTGATCTCGAACTGGTCGTAACCTTCCTTCAGCATCTGCCAGAACGGGTAATTCGGATCATTCCGGTAGCGCGCCATGTTCTGCGGCGTCATGCGGAAGGGGAAGGCCTGGAACTGGAAGGCCGTCTGGCCGCCGCGGAAGGCATCCCTGGCGAAGGCATAAATCTCTTCCACCTGCTCGTCGGTCATCGAGTAGCAACCGGCCGAGGAACAGGCGCCATGCACCATGAGGTGCTGACCGGTACGCCCGTTGGCGCGGTCATAGGCGTTGGGAAAGCCGATATTAAAAGACAGGTGATAGCTGGAATTCGGATTCATCTGGTGAGGCTGGATGGTATAGAAACCTTCCGGCGCCTGACGATCCCCTTCGATATATTTCGGGCCGAGCTTGCCTGACCATTTGCAGATTTCGTAGCTCTTCACGAGATCGTAGCGCCCGTCCTTCTTCTGCTTCCAGACTTCGAGCACGCCCTCTTCCTTGAAGACACGCATCATGATGGGGGCATTCGTGCTCATGCCCTTCACCTTCATGATTTCCGTGACTTCCTGAGGAAGTCTCTTTTCGGCGGCCTTTGGGGCAATATCCTCAAGCGAGCCGCTGCATCCCACAAGGATGAAGGCCGGCAGAAGCACAGCGCTAACGAAACGGCTTCTCATGCAAAAGTCTCGGGTTTTTTTCGCCAATTTCCCCTCTCCCGGCGCAGGAGGTGAGTGTCCCCACTACTAAATACCCGTTAGGCTTGACAAATCATTACCGGACACGAGCATATTAGCGCTTATCCTGAAGCACCTGGAAAGGCAATATTATGGCGGGTAACATTATCTTCCGCCTTGAGCCGCCGCGGGAGCTATCGGGGAACGCCGAGAATGGAGCCTAAAGGCTGCGGCCGATGGCCAGGAATTTCTCCCGCCGCTGTTCCCGGTGATCGCCGCCCTTCTCCGCAAGATCGCGGAAGCCTTTCTCGATAACCTCGCCGGTGGCTTCGATTACCGCCTCACGCGCGCGGTGCGCACCGCCGATCGGTTCGGGAATGATGCCGTCGATGATCTTGAGCTGGAGGAGGTCCTGCGCCGTGATTTTCATGTTCGTTGCAGCATCTCTGGCGCGGGTCGAATCGTGCCACAGGATCGATGCGGCGCCCTCCGGAGAAATCACGGAGTAAATCGAATGCTCAAGCATGTAGACGAGATTGGCCGTAGCGATAGCGATAGCGCCTCCCGAGCCCCCCTCGCCGATTATGACGGAAATGTTCGGAACCTTCAGGCTCAGGCATTTCGAGGTTGAACGCGCAATGGCTTCTGCCTGTCCTCGTTCTTCCGCGCCGATTCCGGGATATGCGCCGGCCGTATCCACGAGGCTCACGACGGGGATGCCGAAGCGGTCGGCCAGATCCATGATCCGAACGGCCTTTCGATAACCTTCAGGCCTTGCCATCCCGAAATTGTGCTTGAGCCGGCTTTGGGTGTCGTTCCCCTTCTCCTGGCCGATGATGGCTATGGACTCGCCCCGGAACCGCGCGAAGCCTGCAACCACCGCCTCGTCCTCACCGAAGGCCCGATCGCCAGCCAATGGCGTAAAGTCGGTAAAGAGTGTCCGCACGTAGTCCATGCAGTGCGGCCGGTCCGGGTGGCGCGCGACCTGTGCCTTCTGCCAGGGCGTCAGCGCGCGATAGATCTCACGCAGCGCATCCTTCGAGCGCCGCTCCAGGCGAGCGATCTCCTCGCCCACGTCCACGGCCTCACCGTTTTCGCTGAGCTTCTTCAGTTCGAGGATCTTGCCTTCAAGGTCGGCGACCGGCTTTTCGAAATCGAGATAGTTGTACATTCACCCGCCAAATATCGGACACGAGACACTGCGGTTGGGCATTTCCGGCGCCATGCCGCTCAAAAACGTGGGTTTCACATAGCGGCGATGCCGCTAATCGGCAAGCGGATGGTGCTTCTGCACCAGTTCTTGAAGGCGTTTTTCGAGCACATGGGTATAGATTTGCGTGGTGGAGATGTCGGTATGTCCCAACAATTGCTGCACGGCGCGAAGGTCTGCACCATTCTGCAGAAGGTGGCTGGCGAAGGCGTGGCGCAGCACATGCGGGGAAACTTTCGCTGACGGCAGGCCCGCCCGCGCGGCAAGCCCCTTGAGTTCGCGCGCGAAAACCTGGCGGGGCAGATAGCCGCTCTCAGAAGCGGCAGGGAAGAGCCATGGACTTTCGGCAAAGGCAGGATGCCGCGCACGCTCCTTGATCCACAGCGCCACGGCATGCCTGGCCTTGCCGGAAAGCGGAACGACACGCTCCTTGCTGCCCTTCCCCCGCACGTTGAAGAAGCGCTCATCCCTGAGCGCTACCCTGAGCGGCAGGCTGACCAGTTCCGAAACGCGCAGCCCCGATGCATAGAGCATTTCGAGCAGGGTCGAGAGGCGTTGGGACGTCATGGCTTCCGGCGTACCTTCCGGCGCGGTGCGTGCCTCCTCCGCCGCCCTTTCCAGAAGCGCCGCCATCTCGGCTTCGCTCAAGGTCTTGGGCAGCGGCCGCCCCTTCTTGGGGCTGTCGAGCACGCCCGTCGGATCATCTCCGCGCAGGCCCTCCGCATAGAGGAATTTGAAGAATTGACGCAATGAGGAGAGCTTGCGTGCCTGGGTCGTCGCGGCAAAGCCTCGCGCCGTCATGTCGGCGATATAGTTGCGGATATCCGCGGAGCCCGCCTTAGCCAGCCCGCCACAGGATGCGGAGAGGAAGCCATCCGCGTCCTCCAGATCCCGGCGATAGGAGGCAAGCGTGTTGTCGCTCGCGCCCCGCTCGGCCGCCATCATCTCCAGAAAAGCTTCGATCCGCGCGCCGCTTGCCATCTTCTTCCGACCGTCAAGCGAACACTCCTAGACGAAGAAGGCAAACAATTTCCAAACAACGGCCCCAGCGTCCTAACTTGGGTCGAGCCGTTCCGGCGGGATGGGTACGACGATCTCGGTCTGCCTGGGCGTCACGAAAGTCGCCAGCGCATACATGGCAGCATATGCAAGCGCAATGAGGATGACGATCGTTGTCAAAAGCCGAAAAAGGGTAGGCATATACAACCTTCGTGGTGCCCGACGCTTATGTCTCGCAGAGTCCGGCAATGCAAGCATGCGCATCTGCTATTTCAGATGCTTGACGCGTCCTGCATTTCGTGTCGAAAGCTGTGGAATGACATTGTCCACGAAATCCGCCCTTGTGCCCGATACCAGTGCCGTGCTGAAGCAGCTCGGGCGTCGCAACATCGTCTTTGTCGGGCTGATGGGTGCCGGCAAGACCGTCGTGGGGCGCAAGGTGGCCGGGATGCTTGGCCTTCCGTTCGTCGATAGCGACCACGAGATAGAAACCGTCTCCCGGATGACCATACCGGAACTGTTCGCCAATTACGGGGAGGCGGAGTTTCGCGCGCTGGAGCGGCGGGTCATCGCGCGCCTGCTGCGGGACGGCCCCCGGGTGCTTTCCACCGGCGGCGGCGCTTTCATGAGCGAACAGACTCGGCGCGCCGTCACGCGCCAAGCCGTTTCCGTGTGGCTGAAGGCCGATCTCGACACGCTCATGCAAAGGGTGGCAAAGCGCCAGAACCGGCCATTGCTCAATTCGGGAGATCCGCGCGCGGTCATGCAGGGCTTGATGGATATCCGCTACCCGATCTATGGACAGGCCGACATCACCATCCGCACGCGCGACGAACCGAAGGAAGTGATCGCCTCGGAGGTCGTCGAAGGTCTCGTCGCGTTTCTTCAAAAGGGCAGAGAATGCAGGAAATCGGCGAAGTGAACGCGGTGACCGTCCCCGTCGGCCTGGGCGAACGCGCATACGATATCCTTATCGGCCCTGGCCTGATCGCCCGTGCGGGTACGGAAATTGCCGGTCGTCTTCCTGGCACCCGGGCGGCTATCGTCACCGACGAGAATGTTGCCGCCGTCCATTTGGATACCTTTCAGGCGGCACTTGCCGCCGCTGGCATCGAGAGCGTGGCTGTCCGCCTGAAACCAGGAGAGAGAAGCAAGAGCTTCGAATCGCTGGAGCGAACGGTCGATGCCATTCTCGAGGCAAAGCTCGAAAGGCGCGATGCGGTCATCGCCCTGGGAGGCGGGGTTGTCGGGGATCTTGCCGGCTTTACCGCCGGCGTGGTCCGCCGGGGCATGAACTTCGTTCAGGTGCCCACTTCGCTATTGGCGCAGGTCGACTCCTCGGTTGGCGGTAAGACCGGGATCAACACGCCACGCGGAAAAAATCTGGTCGGCGTCTTCTACCAGCCTCGGCTCGTGCTCGCGGACACGGAGGTTCTCGACACGTTGCCGCTACGCGAATTCCGCGCTGGCTATGCCGAGGTCGCAAAATATGGCCTGATCAACCGGCCTGACTTCTTCGCGTGGCTCGAGGCGAACTGGCAGGAGATCTTTTCTGGGGGAGCTGCGCGAACCGAAGCGATCGCCGAATGTTGCCGGGCCAAGGCAGAGATCGTGGAAAAAGACGAGCGGGAGACGGGCGACCGCGCCCTGCTCAATCTCGGCCACACCTTCGGCCATGCGCTGGAAGCGGCGACGGGATATGATGGCGCACGCCTGGTTCACGGCGAAGCGGTCGCGATCGGCATGGTTCTGGCGCATAAGTTTTCCGCCCGCATGAATCTCGCGAGCCCTGATGCTTCCGCCCGCGTCGAGGCCCATTTGAGCGCTGTGGGGCTGCCAACCCGGCCGAACCAGATCCCCGGCGGACTGGCCGATGCGGCGACGCTGCTTTCGTTTATCGCGCAAGACAAGAAAGTGACGCGCGGAGCGCTTACCTTCATCCTCACCCGAGGCATCGGGCAATCGTTCATCGCCAAGGACGTGCCCGGCTCGGAGGTCCTGGCCTTCCTTGAGGACGTGCTACGGCAATGACGACCGGGCTTCTCGTCACGGGCGGAATCATCTTGTGCCTGATCATCCTTTCCTTCCTCTTTTCGGGAACGGAGACGGGGATGACGGCCGTATCCCGCGCACGCCTCCACACGTTGGAACGGGCCGGAGACAGCCGGGCAGCCCTAGTACAGAAGCTGATCGCCAGGCGGGACCGCCTGATAGGCGCGCTCCTCATTGGCAACAACCTGGTGAATATCCTCGCATCGGCGCTTGCCACGAGCGTGTTGCTTGCGCTCTTCGGCGAAGCCGGCGTGGTCTATGCGACCATTGCCATGACGGTGATTCTCGTCATCTTTTCGGAAATCCTGCCGAAGTCCTGGGCGCTTGCGAGACCCGAGCAATTCGCGCTTTTCGTAAGCCCCTTTGCGCGTTTCGTCATGCTGGTTTTCGGCCCGCTTTCCTCGGGCGCGAATGCGATCGTGCGCCTCCTGCTCTCCATTTTCGGGGTCAGCCTCGCACGCGACAAGCCATTGCTCACGGCTCATGAAGAACTTCGCGGCACGGTCGAGGTGCTGCACCGCGAAGGTGGGGTGGTGAAGCAGGACCGGGACCGCATGGGTGGCCTTCTGGATCTGCATGAGCTGGAAGTTTCCGACATCATGATCCATCGCACCAATATGCGTTCGGTCAGTGCGGACGAACCCGCCAGCGCGGTGGTGAGCGAACTTCTCAAAAGCCCGTACACACGCATCCCGGTCTGGAAGGGCACCAGCGAGAACATTGTGGGCGTCGTCCACACAAAGGATCTTCTGCGCGCGCTGCATGAAGTCGACAACGACCCGAACCGCATCGACATCATGAAGGTGGCAAGCAAGCCCTGGTTCGTGCCCGACACCACCACCTTGCAGGACCAGCTCAACGCCTTCTTGCGTCGCAAGGCTCATTTCGCCATCGTTGTGGATGAGTATGGCGAGGTGGAGGGCCTGGTAACGCTCGAAGACATCATCGAGGAGATCGTCGGCGACATCACCGACGAGCACGATGTGGACATGCAGGGCGTGAAGCAGGAAGCGGACGGCTCCATCGTGGTGGACGGTTCCGTGCCGATCAGGGATCTTAACCGCGCGCTGGATTGGAACCTGCCGGATGATGAGGCGACCACGATCGCCGGCCTCGTGATCCACGAGACGCAGACCATCCCGGAAGAGAAGCAGGCCTTCACCTTCTTCGGCAAACGCTTCATCGTGATGAAGCGCGAGAAGAACCGCATCACCCGCCTAAGGATCCGCCCTGCAGTCGAGGAGAAGGCAGCCCCGCCGAAACAGTAGAAGCTGCCGGCCGTTCAGCGCTGAGCCCGACGAAGAATCACCACCGCGTCTTCTCGCCGGGTGCCGCAGGCTCAATAGCAAGCGCGTGAACGCCCCGCTTGAGCTCTTCCGACAATACCTGGTTCACCGCCCGGTGACGCTCGATGCGGCTCAGGCCGGAGAAAGCCGCCGCGACAATGCGCACGCGAAAATGTGTCTCGCCCGTGCCGTCGAATATTTCCTCATGACCACGCTCGGTATGATGATGGCCGGCATGAAGATGGCTTTCATTAACGACATCGAGCCGTTCCGGCGAGAAGGCTTCGGTAAGCTTGTTTTCGATCGCGGTTTTGATGGACAAGAATGCCTCCTGATACCATATAGGGGAAGCTTCCCCGTCATGATCCGACTCATGGCCTAACGCATTTCGGCCCAAGTGGAAACGCTTGTCCGCAAATGGGATTTGTAAGACCGTCCGCAATGCCGGGGAGTGCTAGGTCCAACGTCCGCGAAATGTCAATTCTTGTTTCGCAGCCGCGAAAGGCCATAATCTCTACTGATTTGCTCGCTTCAGGACAGGCATGAAACTGAACTCGAAATATTTCGAGAAAATTCGTATCCGCCCCGATACCCAGGCGGAAACCAAGACGGACGCGCCCCGTTGCCAGTGGGATGGCTGCGAGGAGCCCGGTCTTCATCGCGCCCCGGTAGGCCGACACCGGGAAGGGGAGTATTTCCGCTTCTGCTTCGAGCATGTGCGCGAGTACAATAAGAATTACAATTACTTCTCGGGTCTGAAAGACACCGATATCGCGCGTTTCCAGAAGGAGGCGCTGACCGGTCACCGCCCGACCTGGAAGATGGGATCGCTCGGCAATGGCCAAGCTGCCCCTGAGTTCGCTCCGTTTCGCTCGGGTCAGGCAACCTATTACCGCCGCCTCGGCGACCCGTTCAATTTGTTTGGCGGCGCGGAAGGTCGCCCCCATGCTCCCACCGAGCGGCGCCTCAAGCCGCTTGAGGCCAAGGCGCTGGAAACGCTTGGCCTTACGGCGAATGCGACTGGCGCGGATATAAAGGCGCGCTATAAAACGCTTGTGAAACGCCACCATCCGGATGCGAATGGCGGCGATCGGGGGTCTGAGGCACGCCTGCGCGATGTCCTACAGGCCTACCGGCTCCTCAAGCAGGCGGGTTTCTGTTAACCCCGGTCTCTGCTAAGAGGCCAACATTACGATGACAAGCGGTGCGGTCCTCCCCGTGCGCGCTGGAGGTATGATGAACAAGATCGACCGCGATATCGCCAACCTGCCCGACACCACGGTTTCGGTGCGCGAGACCTTTGGCTTCGACGCAGACATGGTCGTGCCCGCCTACTCCGAGACGGACCCCCATGTGCCCGATATCGACCCGGATTATCTCTTCGACAAGCAGACGACCCTCGCGATCCTTGCAGGCTTTGCCTACAATCGCCGCGTCATGATTTCCGGCTATCACGGAACCGGCAAATCCACCCACATCGAACAGGTCGCAGCACGCCTCAACTGGCCCTGCGTTCGTATCAATCTGGACAGCCATGTGAGCCGTATCGACCTCGTCGGCAAGGATGCCATCGTGGTCAAGGACGGCATGCAGGTTACCGAGTTCCGCGACGGCATCCTGCCCTGGGCCTATCAGCACAATATCGCACTGGTGTTCGACGAATACGACGCAGGCCGCCCCGACGTCATGTTCGTGATCCAGCGCGTGCTGGAATCCTCCGGCCGCTTGACGCTGCTCGATCAGAGCCGCGTCATCAGGCCGCACCCCGCCTTCCGTCTCTTCGCGACGGCCAACACGGTGGGTCTGGGCGACACGACGGGCCTCTATCACGGCACGCAGCAGATCAACCAGGCGCAGATGGACCGCTGGTCCATCGTCACCACGCTCAACTACCTGCCGCATGACGAAGAAGTCTCGATCGTGCAGGCCAAGGCCAAGCACTACCAGAACGAGAAAGGCCGCGAGATCGTCGGCCGCATGGTGCGTGTGGCCGACATGACGCGATCTGCCTTCATGAATGGCGATCTTTCGACCGTCATGAGCCCCCGTACCGTGATCATGTGGGCGGAGAACGCCGAAATCTTTGGAGATGTTGGCTTTGCTTTCCGGCTAACCTTCCTCAACAAGTGCGACGAGCTGGAGCGCGCCATGGTGGCCGAGTTCTACCAGCGCGCCTTCGGCGAGGAACTGCCGGAGTCGGCGGCGAATGTCGTGCTGAGCTAGGAGGGAAAATGGCCTATCAGGGAAGCTGCCATTGCGGCGAGGTGCGTTTCAAGGTCGACGTGGACCTTTCGCATCCGATCACCTGCAATTGTTCCTACTGCTCGCGCAGCGGCAGTATCCTTGCATTCACGCCAGCGGAGAAATTCGAGCTGGAGCAGGGCGAGGAGAAGCTGACCGAGTACCGCTTCAACACAGAGAAGATCCAGCATCTCTTCTGCTCGGTCTGCGGCATGGAGTCCTTCTCACGCGGTGAGATGCCGGACGGCACGAAGATGGTTGCCGTCAATATCCGATGCCTCGAAGGCGTCGATCTGGACAGTCTGCAACCCACACAATTCGACGGCCGCTCTCGCTAGAGCCAGAAAGTTTTCTCGTGAATCCCTCCAACCGCAAGCCAGGACAGCCCGCCGAGAGCCCGCTCGATCCCTTCAAGCGAGCGCTTACCGGCTGTGTGCGCGCTATCGCTGGCGATGGTGAGATCGAGGTTGTCTTTTCCAAGGACAAACCGGCGCTGACGGGAAGCCGGGTCCGGCTACCTGATTTGCCCAAGAAGCCGACGGCGGACGCTCTTCGCGTTACCCGCGGCCTCGGAGACTCGATGGCGCTGCGCCATGCCTGCCATGACGCGCGCGTTCACAGCCGACTGGCGCCGCAGGGCACGCAGGCGCGCGCCATATTCGATGCGGTGGAGCAGGCCCGGGTCGAGGCCATCGGCGCCCGGTCCATGGCAGGCGTGTCCGAGAACTTGGCGGCCATGCTGGAGGACAAATACGCGCGCGCCAATCTGGCCGACATCAACAACCGCGCCGACGCTCCGCTGGAAGAAGCCGTTGCCCTAATGGTGCGCGAGAAACTGACCGGGCGGCCTGCTCCCAAGAGCGGCGAGAAAATCGTTTCCCTTTGGCGTGACTGGATCGAGGAAAAGGCCGGCGCCGACCTCGACACGTTGCTCCCCCGCATTAACGATCAGGATGCCTTCGCCCGCGCCGTTCGCGATCTTCTCGGCGCCATGGACATGGGCGAGGATCTGGCCGAGGACCAGCAGACCGACGATAGCGAGGAAGACGACGATCAGCCGCAAGGCGAGGACTCCTCCGAGGAGGGCGGCGAGGATCAGTCGGAAGGCGAGCGCAGCCAAGCCGAAGAAGCCGATGCATCCAGCGACGAGAACGAAGCCGGCGAAAGCGAAGCTGCTGCCACGGCTGCCGAGGATGCCGTCGAGCAGGAGGATATCGACGCCGAAACGCCCGGCGAGGCACGACGGCCCGAGAACCCGTTCGACCAAGCAGCCCATGCGATCGACTATCGCGTGTTCACCACCGAATTCGATGAGGTGGTCGGCGCAGAGGACCTTTGCGACGAGGAAGAGCTGGACCGCCTGCGCGCTTTCCTCGACAAGCAGCTCGCCAATCTGCAGGGCGTGGTCGGCCGGCTCGCAAACCGCTTGCAGCGGCGCCTGATGGCCCAGCAAAACCGTTCCTGGGAGTTCGATCTGGAGGAAGGGGTTCTCGACACCGCCCGTCTTCCGCGCCTCATCATCGATCCCATGCAGCCTCTCTCCTTCAAGCAGGAGCACGACACCAATTTCCGCGATACGGTGGTGACGCTGCTGATCGACAATTCCGGCTCGATGCGCGGGCGCCCCATTTCAGTGGCCGCGACTTGTGCAGACATTCTCGCCCGTACGCTGGAGCGCTGTGGCGTTCGCGTCGAAATCCTGGGGTTCACCACGCGGGCGTGGAAGGGTGGCCAGGCACGCGAGAAGTGGCTCAAGGAAGGCAAGCCCGCCAATCCCGGCCGGCTCAACGATCTTCGTCACATCGTCTACAAGTCCGCGGATGCGCCGTGGCGGCGCGCACGCCGCAATCTCGGCCTGATGATGCGCGAAGGCCTACTCAAGGAAAATATCGACGGCGAGGCGCTGCTTTGGGCGCATCAGCGCCTGATTGCGCGACCGGAGCAGCGCAAGATCCTGATGATGATTTCGGATGGCGCACCGGTTGACGATTCGACGCTTTCGGTAAATCCCGGAAACTATCTGGAACGGCATCTGCGCGGGATCATCGAGCTGATCGAGACGCGCTCTCCGGTGGAGCTGCTCGCCATCGGCATCGGCCACGACGTGACGCGCTATTATCGCCGTGCCGTCACCATTGTGGATGCCGAGGAACTGGCCGGCGCCATGACGGAGCAGCTCGCCTCCCTTTTCGAGGAGGAAAGCTTGCGGCGCGGCCGAGCAGCCGGACGCCAGCGTCGTGCGGGCTGACCGGGTTCACGGCCGGTTTTTCGGTATTTTTCTTCTCGCTGCGGGCATTTTCTTTCCGTCACCGGCAATAACCGAAAATGCTTCTGCTGAAAGCGTTTCGGTTTCCGCGCGCGTCATCGACAGCTTTCGCATAGGTTCCCGCGAGAAAGATTTCGGTACTCTGGAATTCGTCGGCGGACTGGAGATGATCTCCCGCAGCCGCGACTTCGGCGGCATCTCTTCTTTTCGTTTCCGTTCGCCGGGAGAGAGTTTCATCGGTGTCACCGATACGGGCTTCTGGTTCTTCGGCAAAATTCTTCGCGACGAGAGCGGCCGGCCGAGCGCCATCGAGGACTTCACGATGAGCCCGATACTCGACGCCGCCGGCAACGCGGGAGAAAAATGGACGACAGATGCCGAAGCGATTGCCCTGCGCGGAAACAGGGTCGTCGTCGGCTTCGAGCGGGAACACCGCATTTCCGAGTTCCGCCTGGAACCCGGCAAGATGGGAAGCCCTGTTGCCGATCTGGACTTCCTTATCCCCCGGCACGAACTCCGGATGAATAGAAGCTTCGAAACGGTGGCCTTCGCGCCGCAGGAAAGCGTCCTTGCGGGAGCTCTGGTCGCCATCACAGAACGAAGCATCGACAAGAATGGAAACGTCTTCGCCGCCGTTCTCGACGCGCCACGAAAAGGCGTCTTCACCATTGCTCGCCGGGACGAGTTCGACATCACGGATGGCGCCTTCCTGCCCGATGGTGACCTCCTCCTGCTTGAGCGGAGCTTTTCGCTATCGGCCGGCGTCGCTATGCGGCTCCGCCGTATCCCGGCCGAGACGATCCGCCCGGGCGGCATTGCCGACGGGCCTGTCCTGCTTGAGGCGGATATGGGCTATCAGATCGACAATATGGAAGCGCTGGACGTCTGGCAGCGCTCCGATGGCGCGACCATGATCTCGCTCATGTCGGACGACAACCGCTCCTTCCTGCAGCGCAACCTCTACCTGGAATTCCGGCTGCTGGAACGGTAGCCTTCCCTAGCGCACCGCTTCAGCGGGCCTGAGAAACGAAAGCATCGCTCCATAGGGGCCCAGCATGGCAAAGCCCATGAGGAGCTTCACGCAGAAGTCGCCCACGGCAAGCGACACCCAAAGTGGCACCTCGGAGCCAAAACCGAGGAGCGGCACCGGGAACGCAAGCGATCCATCGTGAAGCCCGACAGCCGTATCGAAAAAGGCAAAGACTGTCGCGAAGGCGATGGAGAAGAAGAGCAATGTATCGAGCGCCGAACTCACGACCGTCGAAAACAAGGGTGGCTGCCACCAAGCCTGTCTCCGCAGGCGATCGAACACAGTGATGTCGAGAAGCTGAGCGGCGAGGAATGCGGTTCCCGAGGCGATGGCGATGCGCGGCGTGGCCAGCCACACGGAGAGTGCCACGGCAAAGATGAAGCCCACCAGAACCACGCGGCGGGCAACCGCCGGACCAAACCGCCGATTGGTCAGATCCGTGATCAGGAATGCGACGGGATAGCTGAGCGCTCCCCAGGTAAGGATTTCGCCCAGCCCAAAATGGTTAAACGGAAACTGAACGAGGATATTGGACGCCACGACGGTAGACGCCATGGCGACCACGAATGGCCAAACTTGGAATGCGCGGTTCATTTTTTTAGCCTGGGTGATGGAACCAGTCGGGCAAACGCCCGCCCGAAGGATCAGGCCGTGGCCTGCTCGGCGATCTTCTTGACGATCTGCTTCTTCAGGAGGCGCGCACGCTGCGAGAGCTCGTTCGACTTGGCCTTCAGCAGGAAGGCGTCGAGACCGCCGCGATGCTCCACCGAGCGAAGCGCATTGGCCGAAACGCGCAGACGATAGCTCTGGCCGAGTGCCTCCGACATCAGCGTGACGTCGCAAAGATTGGGCAGAAAGCGACGACGGGTCTTGTTGTTGGCGTGGCTCACATTGTTGCCGCTGATCACGGCCTTGCCAGTCAGTTCGCAAGCGCGGGACATCTGTTTATCCTTTATCTTTCGGGCCCATGACCGGTTGCCGCACCAGATTGCGGCGCGCGGTTCCTTAAGCGGCCTCGTGGGAAATCGCGGGTTCAATAGAGGCAAAACCGGCTGCGGTCAAGCTTTGCGGCACCAGCGGCCCGAAACCGCTCCATACAAACGCCGTAAAAGACGGTTTGCCTGTGGGAAGGACGGAGAGGACAACGCCGGAAGCAAGCCATGATCAATCTCCGCCACCGCGTTTTTGTCGCTGCGGTTTTTTTCCTTGCGTCGGCGCCGATGGCCGGCGCGGAAGCCTATCATACGCGCTATGATGTCTCTCTTTTCGGCTTCCCCGTGGGACGCGCCACTTTCGAAAGCCGGTTCGAAGGCGAAGGCTTTGCCATAGCCGGAAGCTTCGCCAGCGCTGGCATCGCGCGCATCTTCGAGCGCACCGACGGAACGGTGAAAGTGAATGGCCGGTTTGCAAGGAATTCCACGCGTCCCAGCCTTTACGCGCTGGAATACACCGAAGGCGACAAGCGCCAGATTACGACGATCCGCTTCCAGGGAGGCAGGGTCGCCGAAACCAGGAACGACCCACCTCTGAAAAAACGTGGCGACGACTGGGTCCCGCTCGCTCGCAATCATCTCTCTGGGGTGGCCGATCCCATTTCCGCTTTGCTTTTGCCGGTTTCCGCCAATGACGCCGTCTGCAACCGCAGGATTCGTGTCTATGACGGCGAGATCCGCGCCGATATCGTGCTTCAGCCCGCAAATGAGCGGGAGCACTTTCGTGGTGCCGCCGTAACGTGCCGGGCGCGGTTCGTACCGGTGTCCGGATATCGGAGAAACCATTCCTCGATCACCTTTTTGCGCGATCGCGGACGCATGCTTGTGGGATTTGCCCCTGTAGCCGGTAGGGAACTCTATTCGCCGGTCGAAGCCACCATTGCCACGAAGATCGGAACGGTGCACATCAGAGCGCGTCAGATGTGACGACAGTTCTTGATCAGGCTCGGCGGTGAACATCCGGACCTGAGCCTCACAGGTCAACAGCGCCGGTCAACAAGATCGACGCAACTGGAGCAGGGTTCGAAGTAAATGGCGCGCGCGACTTTGATCGGCTTTTCGGCGATTGCCATGTGGGCGCTGTTGGCGCTGATGACGGCGGCATCCGGCAGCGTCCCGCCCTTCCAGCTTTCCGCCATCACCTTTGCCATCGGAACGGGGGTGGGGCTGGCCGCCCAAGCTGCCTCGCCGGCCTTCCGCAAGAGCGAGAGAGTGCCACCCGTGGTGTGGCTCATCGGTATCGGCGGCCTCTTCGGCTATCACTTCCTCTACTTCACGGCGCTTCGCAATGCGCCCACCGTGGAAGCCAGCCTCATCGGCTATCTTTGGCCTCTCCTGATCGTGCTCGGATCGGCTCTTGTGCCAGGCGAGCGCCTCGGCTGGCATCATGTCGCCGGCGCCTGTCTGGGCTTGGCTGGCACTTTGCTGATCATCGGCAAGGATGGTGGCTTCAGCTTCGACAGCCGCTATTCCCTTGGGTACGCCGCAGCCGGTGCAAGTGCCCTTTTCTGGTCCGGTTATTCGCTTCTTTCACGCCGCTTTCAGGCAGTGCCAACAAGCACGGTCACCTGGTTCTGTGCTGCCACCGCTCTCCTCTCCGCACTTTGCCACATGGCGCTGGAAGAGACGATCTGGCCGGTGAACATGGGCGAGTGGCTGGCGGTGCTCGGCCTCGGCCTCCTGCCGGTGGGAGCTGCGTTCTACGCCTGGGATTATGGCGTGAAGCACGGTAACATCCAGGTGTTGGGAGCCGCCAGCTATGCAGCCCCTCTCCTGTCCACGCTGGTCCTGATCGCTGCGGGCCGGGCCGAGCCGACCGCGGCGACGCTTGCGGCTTGCCTTCTCATCACCGGCGGCGCTGCGCTTGCAGCCAAAAGCATGATTTTCCGCCAAAAGGAGCTGGCGGAAGATGCCGCGGTCTGACGGCTAGAAGATATCCTTCCGTTTGCGGATCTCGGCGAAGACTTCCACATCGGGGGCGTTCTCCATGCCGAGATTGCGGCGAATGACCGGATCGTGCCAACGAAGGAACGGGTTTGTCGCCATCTCTTCACGCAAGGTGGTCGGCAGGGTCGGCTTGTCCTCGCGCCGCAGCGCCTCGATCTTCTTTGCCCGCTCCTTGAGTGCAGAGTTGGTGGGATCGACCGAGAGCGCGAAGCGGGCGTTGGACTCGGTATATTCGTGCCCGCAATAGATGACGGTCTCGAGCGGCAGCTCCGTCAGTTTCTTGAGCGATTCGTACATCACCGGCGGCTTGCATTCGAACAACCGGCCACAACCGAGAGCAAACAGCGTGTCGGCCGTGAAGGCGACGCCTGCTTTGGGGAAATAGTAGCTGACATGGCCAGCCGTGTGCCCCGGCGTCTCGATCACGCGCGCTTCCTGGTTACCCACGCGCACGATGTCCCCCTCATTCACCTGCCGGTCAATACCCGGAATCTTGTCCGCCTCCCTGGCGGGACCGACAATCGTAAGGCCGAAACGCTCCTTGAGCGCTAGATTGGCTTCGACATGGTCGGCATGATGATGCGTGATGAGCAGCAATGAGGGTGTCCAGCCCGTACGTTCGATCGCCTCCAGAATCGGGCGCTCCTGCGGCGCGTCGATCAGGGCGGTGACACCCGTTTCCGAATCGCGCGCAAGGATGCCGAAATTGTCGCTGTGGCACATGAACTGTTCGATTTCGAGCGTCATCACTATCTCCGTATCCAGTCAGACACATAGGGTCTCGGCCGGCCTTTGTCACCGCCGAAAGACTTTCTTGAAGCGGGCGCCCTGGACGCTTACCCTCTTCGTATGAACACCGACATCGTCGACCTCAGGGCATTCTACGCAAGCCTGCTCGGAAAGCTGGCCGAGAGGTCTATCGCCATGGCCCTTTCCTCGATCTGGTGCAAGCTGCCGGACGAGCGTCTTGTGGGCCTTGGCTATGCCGTGCCCTGGCTCGAGCGCTTCGGTGCCGACGCGGAACGCGTATTTGCTTTCATGCCCGCGCGCCAGGGGGCCATCCGGTGGCCAACCGGGCGGCCTTCCACGACGGCGTTGGTCTTCGAAGAGGAACTGCCGCTCGCTGACGCCGCGATCGACCGGGTGCTGGTGGTCCATGCATTGGAGCATGCGGAAAATCCACGGCAGATGCTGATGGAGCTTTGGCGCGTGCTGGCGCCGGGCGGGCGCATCGTCATCGTGGTGCCGAACCGGCGAGGGGTCTGGGCGCGCTTCGAGCATACGCCCTTCGGAACCGGCCGCCCCTACTCCCGGACGCAGTTGGTGGAGCTTCTTCGCGAGGCCAATTTCACGCCCGGCGCGTGGGCGGATACGCTGCATTTCCCGCCCGCGCGGCGCCGCTGGGTGATGCGGCTTCACCAAGTGCTGGAGCGTGCCGGCAAACGATTCTGGCCCCTTTTCGCTGGAGTCCTCGTGGTCGAGGCCGAGAAACGGCTTTATCAGGGCATTCCGGCAAAAGCGCGCCGCAAGCGGCGTGTGCTCGTTCCCGTATTGAGCCCGCAGGGGGCGACCCGCGGAGCTGCGATCCATATGGAGAAAAAGGGAGAGTGAGATGTGGCGGGACAGACGGATCCTCGACCTCTTCGGCATCGAGCGACCGGTGCTGCTGGCGCCCATGGCAGGCTCCGGCGGCTCTGAGCTTGCGATCGCCGTCGCCCAGGCGGGCGGGCTCGGCGCACTTCCCTGCGCGATGCTTTCTCCAGACCAAGTCCGCACGGAACTCGGCATTATCCGCCAGCGGGTGAGCAAGCCGATTAACCTCAATTTCTTCTGTCATACGCCACCGGAGCCGGACTCCGGGCGCGAAGCCGATTGGCGTGGACGGTTGGCCGCCTACTATTCTGAATACGGCCTCGACCCGGATGCCGTACCGGCAGGCGCCGGCCGAAATCCTTTCAACGAAGAAGCGTGCATGATCGTCGAGGAATATCGCCCGGAAATCGTGAGCTTCCACTTCGGCCTGCCGAAAGAACCGCTGCTTGAGCGCGTCCGCAAGACGGGAGCCAAGATCATCGCTTCCGCTACGACGGTCGCCGAGGCTCGATGGCTCGAGGAACGCGGCTGCGATGCCATCATCGCCCAGGGCGCCGAAGCCGGTGGACATCGGGGCATTTTCCTTGAGGAGGATATTTCGACACAGCCCGGCACGATGGCGCTGGTGCCCCAGGTGGTCGACGCCGTCTCGGTGCCGGTTATCGCCGCAGGAGGCATCTCGGACGGGCGCGGCATGGCCGCTGCCTTCATGTTGGGCGCATCGGCGGTCCAGGTCGGCACCGCTTATCTTCAATCGCCCGAGGCTTTGACCCGCCCTCTTCACCGCGAAGCGCTTGCGCGGGCGCGCGATGACCGCACCGTGCTCACCAATGTCTTCACAGGGCGTCCCGCGCGCGGCCTGATCAACCGCATTATCCGCGAAGTGGGACCGATCAGCGCCGAAGCGCCCTCCTTTCCGCTTGCCACGGCCGCGATTGCGCCACTGCGAAAGGCGGCGGAAAGCGCGGGCTCGGGCGATTTCTCGCCGCTCTGGGCCGGTCAGGCAGCACCTTTGGCGCGGCCCATGCCTGCGGCGGAGCTTACGCGAAAGCTTTCGGAAGACGCCGAGAAACTTCTAACCGCGTGAGCCTGGGGGCGTTAGGACAGCGCGGGCTCCAGGTTCTTCCCGATCTTCTCCAGGTCGTAGGGCGTCGTCTGGTAGACACGGTTGATCCAGTTGCCGAACAGCAGATGAGCGTGCGAGCGCCAGCGGTTGAGCGGTGGCCGCTTAGGATCGTTGCCCGGATAATATTCATGCGGCACATCGATCGGCACGCCGGCAGCCACGTCCCGATCGTATTCTTCCTTGAGGGACGTGGAATCATATTCGATGTGATTGAACATGTAGAGCCGGTTTCCCGTCGCCTCTGCGAGCAGACAAGGGCCGGTCTCGTCCGACTCCATCAGCATTTCCAGCCCTGAATCGGCGGGAATATCGGCTGCGCGCACCTCGGTCCACCGCGAGACGGGAATGGCGAAATCATCCGAGAACCCGGCGAGATAGGGGGAGGCGGGAGCGTAGTTGCGGTGCCGGAAGACGCCGAATGCCTTTTTCTCGAGCGTGTGTTTCGGGATGCGATGGAAATGCCAGGCAGCCGCCATCGCGCCCCAGCAAATGAAGAACGACGAATGGACGTTGGTCGTGGTCCAATCGAAAATCCGCGCCAGCTCTTCCCAATAAGTCACCTCTTCGTAGGGCAACAATTCCACGGGGGCGCCGGTTACGATAAAGCCGTCGAATTTGCGCGATGCCACCTCTTCCCAGGTTTCATAGAAGGCGATCAGATGTTCTTCCGGCGTGTTCTTGGCCTTGTGGTTTCCGATGCGCACCAGCGTCAGTTCCACCTGGAGTGGACTGGCGCCGATCAGCCGGGCGAACTGCGTCTCCGTGCGGATCTTGTTCGGCATGAGGTTCAAGAGCCCGATCTGCAATGGACGGATATCCTGACGAAGCGCCGTCTTTTCGTCCATGACGGAGACGCCCTCGCGCACAAGCACCTCGCGGGCAGGCAGCTGATCGGGAATCTTGATCGGCATAGTAGAACTCCAAAACAAAAAAACCGGCGGCGAAGATCGCGGCCGGTCCCAACGGACTTGGTATCTTCGGCCTCTTTAGCGACTTCTTTTACGTGGCTGCAAGCCGACCGGCCAAATCACCACGGGTTCACCTTGCTATTTAGGCCTGCCTCCCCTTTGCGTCAATGGAGTTGATGGGTTAAAGCAGGCGGCCTCAAACTGACGGAACCTCTGATGACTTCGCTCGATCGTCCCCAGCCCAAGCCCGGCGTCATGGATATTGCGGCCTATGTACCCGGCCGCGAAAGCGCGCCTGGCGCCGCAAAGGTTTGGAAGCTTTCCTCGAACGAGACCCCTCTTGGCCCCTCGCCGGCCGCGTTGGAGGCGGTGCAGGAGGCAACTCAGCATCTCGAGCGATATCCGGATGGCTCCGCTTCCAAATTGCGCAACGCGATAGCGGAAGCGCACGGGCTCAATCCCGCGAACATCCTGTGCTCCAACGGCTCCGACGAGCTCCTTGGCCTCCTCGCGCAAACCTATCTGAAACCGGGCGACGAGGGCATCTATACGGAGCACGGATTCCTGGTCTACCGCATCCAGATCCTCGCCGCCGGGGCCACCCCGGTGGTCGTCAAGGAGAGGAACGAGCGCACCGATGTGGACGAGATCCTCGCGGCGGTCACCGATCGCACGAAGATCGTCTTTCTCGCGAACCCGAACAATCCCACGGGCACCTATCTGCCAGTGGACGAGGTGAAGCGCCTGCGCGCCGGTTTGCCGCGCCGCGTCCTTCTCGTGCTGGATGCCGCCTATGCGGAATATGTGCGCCGCAACGACTACGAGGCTGGGATCGAGCTCGTCTCGTCCAATGACAATGTCGTCATGACACGCACATTCTCGAAGATCTACGGCCTGGCAGCGCTGCGCATCGGCTGGATGTACGCCCCCAGCCACGTGGTGGAGGCGGTGAACCGTGTGCGCGGCCCCTTTAACGTGAACTCCATCGCCATCGAGGCCGGAGCGGCCGCCATACGTGATAAGGCGCATGTGGAACGGGCGGTGGCGCACAACGAAACCTGGCGCACCTGGCTGGCGGAAGAGCTGGAGAAGCTCGGCCTCAGGGTAACGCCAAGCGTCGGCAATTTCCTCTTGGTTCATTTCCCGATGGAGGGCAGCAAGACCGCGGAGGCGGCGGACGCTTTCCTGACCTCTCGCGGCTACATATTGCGGCGCGTGACAGGTTACGGCTTTCCCAATGCGCTCCGCCTGACCGTCGGCTGCGAAGAAGCCAATCGCGGCGTCATTGCTGCGCTCGCCGAATTTTTAGGAAGGTGAGCCGTGGCGGACCCGCTGTTTAACAGAATCGCGCTTGTCGGTATCGGCCTCATAGGGTCATCGATTGCGCGCGTGATCCGCCGGGAAGGCTTGGCAAACACCATCGTCGTCAACACCCGGCGGTCGGAAACCCTGGCCCGCGCCCGAGAGCTCCGCCTGGGCGACGAGTATTTCGAAACGGCCGCCGACGCGGTTGAAGATGCCGATCTCGTGATCGTGTCCGTGCCCGTCGGTGCTTCGGGCAGCGTCGCAGCCGAGATCGCCGGCACTCTGAAACCCGGCGCGATTGTCACCGATGTGGGCTCCACGAAGCGATCGGTCCTGGAGCAGATGGAACCCGTCTTGCCCAAGACGGTGCATTTCATCCCCGGCCATCCTATCGCCGGCACCGAGCATTCAGGCCCCGATGCCGGATTTGCCGGGCTGTTCGAGGGACGCTGGTGCATCCTCACGCCGCCCCCCGGAACGAACGAGGAGGCGCTTGCCCGCCTGACCCGGTTTTGGGAACGCTGCGGGTCGAAGGTCGATACCATGGATCCACAGCACCACGACCTCGTGCTCGCCATTGTCTCGCACCTGCCTCACATCATTGCCTACAACATCGTGGGCACCGCCGACGACCTGGAAACGGTCACCAAATCCGAAGTTATCAAATATTCGGCTTCAGGTTTCCGCGACTTCACGCGCCTGGCAGCCTCCGACCCGACCATGTGGCGCGATGTCTGCCTGCACAACAAGGACGCGATCCTTGAGATGCTGGCCAGGTTTTCGGAGGACCTGTCGGCGTTGCAGAGAGCGATCCGCTGGAGCGACGGCGAGAAGCTGTTCGACCTCTTCACCCGCACCCGGGCCATCAGGCGCTCGATCATCGAAGCGGGTCAGGAAGTGGACGCACCGGATTTCGGCCGGCAGGTCATTGCGCATCCGCCCAAGCAGGGTGCCTGAGCACGGCTACTCGATCGCCGGGATCTCACCGAGCGGGATAAAGCCAAGGAAGACTTTGCCCCGCGTGATGCGGACCGGAAGCGGCTGATTTTCCAGACTGGCAAGCATGCCTGTAGCCGCCCGGATCTGATCGCCCTCGTCCGGGAAGATTTGGGCCATGACTTCGGCCACCGCTCGGGGATCATTGATCGTAATCGAAAGATCCGCATCGATCCGTCCGTCATCGCTCACGGAGATGGGGCCCGAAAGAGAAAAGCCCGCCCTCTCGCCGGTGACGCCGACCACCATTTCCTCGATCGTTGCAGATCGCCCGCGCAGATCATGCACCTTTTCCTTAAGCAGGGAGACGCCGTCTTGAACAAGTCCGAGCACCCTCCCCTCAATGGGCGGCAAGCCCGGTGCGATTTCTGCGCCGGCAACAAGGTCCCTGAAACTGACCGCTATTTCGAGATCGGCCTCCCTTTGCCGCGCGTGGAATTGAACATCGTCCACGGTCAAAAGAGGGGCCGGATCGCCCTCCTCGGCTGAAATTTCCACTTTCTTGCCTTCGACCGAAAGGGTTTCCGGCAATGGCCGGGAAAGCCGTGTGCTGGCCAAGAGGGACTCCCAGCGGGCCTCCAGCGGTATGGTGAAAGGCAGGATGATCTTGGCAGGCCCATCCAACTGGCCCAGAACCCGGTAGGGCTGGTAAACATTTGCGGCCGACTGCATTCGCCCCGCTCGGATGGAAACCCCATCGCTGACATTCTCGTAGAAAACGCCCTTGCAGTATAAGCCGATGCGGAACGGAAACCCCCTTGCCTCCGGCTCCTCGCAGAAAGCGCGTACGCCGCCGCCATTGAGGCTGGCAAGCGTAGCGGCCGCGCGCGTTTCCAGCCCACGCGCGAAATAATACCAGCCGGCGGTATAGGCGGCGCAGAAAAGAACGACGGCAACGGCAAGCAGCACGATGCGCCGGCCGAAACGCGAGCCTGTTCTTGACGCCATGCCGTTGCTCCCTTTACCCGAATCGTCTTTGCCCAGAAAAGACAAAGGCAGAACCAGCGAAATGGACGATTTTTGGGTGTTTGGCTACGGCTCTTTGATGTGGCGGCCCGGTTTTGCCCATGTCGAAACGCGCAGAGCCCGGCTGTTCGGCTACCGCCGGGCGCTTTGCATCCATTCGCATGTGCATCGCGGCACGCCTGATCGGCCGGGCTTGGTGCTCGGCCTTGATCGTGGAGGCTCCTGCCTCGGGCTTGCCTTCTCCGTCCCGGGCAAGCTCGCTGGAGAAGTCATCGCTTATCTGCGGGAAAGGGAACTGATCACCAACGTCTATCTTGAGCGCCGTCTGGCCGTCAGGCTGGAAGGCGGGCAGATCGTGGAGGCGCTGACTTACGTGGTCGATCGCCGGCATCCGCAATATGCGGGCGCGATGGACCCCTCCGAAGCGGCGCGCAGGGTGGCGGGAGCCGTTGGGCAATCGGGGCCCAACGAGGAATATGTGATCAACACCGTCCAGCACCTGAAGGCACTCGGTATCCGCGATCATTGGCTTGAAGCGGTGGCGGAGCGGATCTCCGGCCCTGCAAAAAGCCTATAGAGGCTCGCTGCTCGCTTCCTTCGAAGCTGTGCCGGCCTTCTGCAATTCCTGGATTCGCGAAATCGCGGTCGGCGGCAGGGGCGGAGGGTTGGGTCCGCTTGCCGCCTCCAGCAACAACTCGTCACAGGCCGCTTCCGTCTCACGGATCAGCCGCTTCAGGAAATCCTCTCGCGAAAGTCCCGGCTCGATGGGCGGCAAAAAGCGGGCGCGGATGACGCCCGGATAACGCAGGAACTTCCGCCGCGGCCAGTAGAGGCCGGCCACATGCGCGACCGGAACGACGGGGACCTGGAGCTGGGCATAAAGTTCGACGATTCCGTATTTATAGGCGGGCTCGGCGCCAGGCGGCCGGCGCGTGCCCTCGGGATAGATGATGAGTTGCCGGCCTTCGCTCATGCGCTCGCGACCGATCTTGACTGCCTGCCGCAGTGCTTTCGAGCGGCTCCCACGGTCGATGGGAATCATGCGCATCTTTGCGATATACCAGCCGAAGAGCGGGATCCACATGAGCTCCCGTTTCAAGATGTAAACTGCATCGGGAATCGAGGGCAGGAAGGCTATCGTGTCCCAAAATGACTGATGTTTCGGGGCGATGATGCAGGGGCCGGCGGGAAGGTTTTCGGTTCCCGAGATTTCGGCCTTTGCGCCCCCGAGCACCTTGTGCAGCCAGAGGCAGGAGGCCGCCCAGAACTTCGGCACGAACCAGGCTTCCTTGCGTGGCAGGAGGAAATAGACGGGTGCCCACAGGATCATCTGGATGATCGTGTTGAGGTAAAGAGCGGTGTTGAATGCCAGCGAGCGGAGGAAGAGCATACGGAAACCTGATCGAAGGGCGCGGGCCACCGCCGTTCGTTACCGCAAGCAGGCTCGATGTAAAGAGCAGAAAGCGAGAAGCCTACCTACTTGTGGGCGATCGCGGTGCTCAGGCCTTCAAAGGGCACCGCGCCATCCCTCGTCGGCAGGAGACCGCGGGCCAAGGCCGCGACATATTTGCTGTACTCGATCAAGAGCACCCTCATTGCGTCCGGCTTGCTGATCCAGCTTCCGTCATCAAGCGGCGTGTTGACGACCGGATAGGGCTGCAGATCCGCATTCGGGAGGATGCGCCGCATCTCCAACAGGCTGCGCGGCATATGGTAGTTGTTGGTGACGACAATGATGCTGCCATAGGTGTTGGCGCTCACCCATTTGGCACTTTCTTGCGCGTTGCCGACCGTGTTCAGCGCCACCCGGTCGATATCGACGCAGCAGTTGAAGAGCGCCCGGTCGCTGCCTGTTGCAAGCCTCAGATCATCCACGCGGGCGATGGGATTGACGCCGCTGATAAGAAGGCGCTTGGCCTTGCCAGCCTTGAGCAGATCCATGCCCGTATCGATCCGTGACTGACCGCCGGTCAGCACCACGATGCCATCGGCAGGATTGAGTTCCGCCGGTGCACGCAGATGCGCAACGTGATCCGCAAAAAGGCCGAAGCCGCCGATGTAAAGGGCAGCGGTGAGGGAAAAAGCGGTAAGCAGCAATCTTAGCACCATCCGCACACGACGCGGGCGGCGCAAGCTGGTATCCGCCGACGTAATCGCAATTCCCGTCATCTTTCCATAAGTAGACGGCAATTGCGGCAAGGGCGAGTCAGAGCATGCTCCTTGTGAGCACAATGCGTTACCAAAGGAATCTGTCCGTGAAAATTGCTTGGGCGTCATATGTCTATGCGTCTGAGATAACGAATGACGGTAATATGGGAAGTGGCGGCGGTCAGGATCGCGATCAGCACCACGATGAGTCCAACACCCAAATAGCCTGACAGCCCTATGGAAAAATTGCCGAAAAGCGCGGCCGCTTGATCTCCTTCCGGGGTAGCCACGTTGCGGGACGACCACCAGGAGAAAATCACGAATACGACGATAGCGGTCAATCCTCCGGCGGCGGCTCCCCGCATACCGGCGAGCAGGAAGTGACGGCGGAATTCGCGGGCGATAAGACCGGCTTCCGCCCCAACGAAATGCAGAACTTCAATCACATGACCGTTCCCGACCATGGCGCCACGGGTGGCGAAGATCACCGTCAGCCCGGTGGCGGAAAGCATCAGCGCGAGCACTCCGATACCGATGGCGACCGTGCTACGCGCCATCGCGACCAGCCGGTCTACCCATGTCCGGTGATCATCCAGCGCCGCGCTGGGCACTGCCTGTGCCAGCTCCTCGCGCATCGCGGCGAAATCCGGGCGTTCCGCCGGATCTATCGTGATGATCACCAGGCGCGGCACGGGAAGATCATCGATATTCAGGCCGGGGCCGAGCCAAGGCTCAAGCAGCCGTGCCGTCGCCGCCCGATCCACGATGCTCGCGCTGCGCACGCCGCGATAGCCCGCTGCGATGCGTTGAGCGCTGGCGAGGGCTTCCTCCATATCCAGCCCTTCGACCGGCTTTATCTGGATCGTCGCTTCCCGGGCGATCTGCGTCTGCCACGTGGTCGCGGTGTCGCGAACCAGGGTGACTGCCCCAAGGGTAAGACAGGAAAGAAAGGTCATGATGGCGATGACGAGCACCATCGCCCGCCCGGCGACATTGTCCGGCGGCACGATAGGATTTTGCCTGCGCGCCTTGCGCATGGCGGCCTCCCGCTTCAGGGCGCCGACTTTATCGGCCAGCCGGCTCGCCTGCTCCCTCGCCGCATCGGATCTAATCATAGATCTCGAGCCTTCCGCCAGAGAGGATCATTCGGCGCGCGTCGACCTGCTCCATAAGCCCTATGTCGTGCGTGGCGATGACGACCGCGGTGCCGAGCCGGTTCAGCTCGATCAGAAGGCGCAGCAGACGGCGGGCAAGTTGCGGATCCACATTGCCCGTGGGCTCGTCGGCGAGCAGGATTTGCGGCTGCTCGATGAGCGCCCGCGCGATGGCCGCGCGCTGTTTTTCACCGCCCGAAAGAACGGGCGGAAAGACATGCATGCGGTCGCCAAGGCCGACCCATTTCAGGAGTTCGACCACGTCGCTGCGATAGCTTGCCTCCTCGCGCCCACGGACCCGCAGCGGCAGCGCCACGTTCTCATAGGTGGTAAGATGGTCAAGCAGCCGGAAATCCTGGAAGACGATGCCAATCCGCCGGCGGATGAGCGGCAATTCCTCGCGCGTGATCCGCGACCGATCCTTGCCAAAAATCGTGATGAGGCCGCGGGTGGGCTTCAGCGACAGGAAGAGCAGCCGCAGCAAGGTCGTCTTTCCAGTGCCGGAGGGACCGCTCAGGAACTGGAACGAACGCTCCTGCAGAAAAAAGGAAACGTCGCGGAGCACCTCGGTGCCCATGCCATATCTGAGGCCGACATTCTCGAAGCGTATCACGTGAACAGACCTGCGCTTTTCGGAGCGGATAACCAGCCGCGGTTGCGAAGATTGCGGCCCGAGACACGGACCTACCTTTGGCGGTTATGGTTAATGCCCGATTAATAGACGGGTGAAAACCGCCAAATCGCGGAACATTAACCATTAACGGCTACACGAAGGAAATGTCAGCGGAAACGCGGAGAAGAGTAGTGGGTCCGGAAGCGGGAGAGCTTATCATAGCCACAGCTGCGCCCCGAAACGGCGTGGACGTCAAAGAGGAAGACGTCATCGACGCCGATTACGAGACCCTGCTTCCAGAATGCCTTCCAAGGGCATCCTTCGCATCGTCCGCAACTGCGTCTGACCTAGGGTACTCAGGCCTCGATATCCTGCGCCGAGGCGGGAGAAGCCTCCTGGCCTCGTGGCTTCTCGCGGCTGCCATGTCCCGCGCCCTTGGCATCCGTGCGTTCAGGGCAAAACCGCAGACCCGTTAGAAGCGCACAGGGTGCACGCGGCATCACGGTCCTTTTTTCAGCGACAATTGCGGAACAGCGTACTATTTCCTGGGGAGAAGCCCTTTGCAACCAGCCTTGGAAAGCGCTTCTCCTTCTACCGCCGGCCAGCCGCGGTTAAGGGAAAAGAACGTGTATCGGTTTTGTTCAAGGAGCATGTGTCCAATGCCTGTCGTGCGCGGCAAGGAAATCGAAGTCCTCTATTCCGCTTCCACGATCGCGCAGCGGAATCTGGAGCTCGCAAAGGAAATAGCAGGGCGCGACTACAACGATCTGCTTGTGGTCTCCGTGCTCAAGGGTTCCTTCATCTTCGCGGCCGACCTCATCCGCGCAATGCATGACGCCGGTATCTCGCCCGAAGTCGAGTTCATCATGATCTCCAGCTATGGTGCCGGCAAGACGAGCGGCGAGATCAAAGTGCTGCGGGATATCGACAACGACGTGCAGGGGCGCGACATCCTGCTGATCGACGATATTCTGGAATCTGGAAAGACGCTGAAATTCACGCGCGAGCTCATGCTTTCGCGTGGTGCACGTTCGGTCTCTATCGCGGTCCTCCTCGACAAGCGTTCACGCCGGCAGGCGAGCCTGGAGGCGGATTTCGTGGGCTTCGAATGCCCCGACTATTTCGTGGTCGGCTATGGGATGGATGTCGCCCACGCCTTCCGCGAGCTGCCTTTCGTCGGCGTGGTAAAAGGCGACGGCTGACATTGGGAAATCGGCTCGCGTTCAGCGAACGTCAACAATTGCTGGCCAAAATCTCTACATGGCAAAACTTCTGATCGTTGACGACGACCATTCGGTCCGAACTTTTACTGCACGCGCCCTCGCCGCCGCTGGCCATATGGTCGAGATGGCGGAAGATGGCGTCGATGCGCTAGACAAATTGGAGAAGGCCGACGGTGCCTTCGACCTCGTGCTGTCCGACATCCGGATGCCTGCGATGGACGGCATCGAGATGGCACGCACGGCCGTAAGGACATTCCCAGGCCTGCGGCTTCTGCTCATGACCGGCTTCGCCGACCAGCGCGAACGCGCCGTGGAAATGGACGGCACGGTTCTGGGCGTCGTCAACAAGCCCTTTACGCTAGCGGAGATCCGCGACCGGGTTGTAAGGGCGCTCGCGGCCTAAAGCCCGCCAGCGACCGCCGTTGCCTCCATCAAATTCCGCTCACGATCTTTCGTTAAAGAAAGCGCGGCCGGAAACCCGACCGCGCCCGTCTATCCCGAGATAACGGCTTAGAAGTCCATTCCGCCGCCGGCGGGCATGGCCGGTGCGGTTTCCTTCTTCGGCCGATCGGCCACCATCGCCTCGGTCGTGATCAGCAGGCCTGCGACAGAGGCGGCGTCCTGGAGAGCGGTGCGGACCACCTTCACCGGGTCGATGACGCCCATCTGGTAGAGGTCGCCATATTCGCCGGTCTGGGCGTTCCATCCATGGCCGAAATCCGCCTTCTCGCGCAGCTTACCGACAATGATGGAGCCTTCCGCACCCGCGTTCTCGGCGATCTGCCGGATCGGAGCCTCGATGGCGCGGCGGACGATGTTGATGCCCACCTTCTGATCCTCATTATCGGCGGTAACGCCATCCAGCGCCTTCGCCGCGCGCAGCAGAGCCACGCCACCGCCGGGAAGCAGACCTTCCTCTACGGCCGCGCGCGTGGCATGCATGGCATCGTCCACGCGGTCCTTGCGCTCCTTCACCTCGACCTCGGTGGCGCCGCCGACGCGAATCACGGCGACGCCGCCGGCAAGCTTGGCAAGCCGCTCCTGCAGCTTCTCGCGGTCGTAATCGGAGGTGGTCTCCTCGATCTGCGCCTTGATCTGGGCGATGCGACCCTGGATCTCGTCCTTGGAGCCTGCGCCGTCGACAACGGTGGTGTTTTCCTTTTCGATCACCACCTTCTTGGCGCGACCCAGCATCTCAAGCGTGACATTCTCGAGCTTGATGCCAAGGTCTTCGGAGATCGCGGTACCGCCGGTCAGGATCGCAATGTCCTGAAGCATGGCCTTGCGGCGATCGCCGAAGCCGGGAGCTTTCACCGCGGCAACCTTCAGGCCGCCACGCAGCTTGTTGACTACGAGCGTTGCGAGCGCCTCGCCCTCGACATCCTCGGCGATGATAAGGAGCGGACGGCCGGATTGGACGACCGCCTCCAGAACGGGAAGCAGCGGCTGGAGGCTCGAAAGCTTCTTCTCATGGATAAGCACATAAGGCTCGTCAAGCTCCACCCGCATCTTCTCCTGGTTCGTAATGAAATACGGGGAGAGATAGCCGCGGTCGAACTGCATACCCTCGACCACTTCAAGCTCCGTCTCGGCCGTCTTGGCCTCCTCGACGGTGATCACGCCCTCATTGCCCACTTTTTCCATGGCCTGGGCGAGGAACCGGCCGATCTCCTGGTCGCCATTGGCCGAGATCGTGCCCACCTGAGCAATCTCGTCATTCTTGGTGACTTTACGCGCGTTCTTTTTCAACTCTTCGACGACGGCTTCGACCGCCTTGTCGATGCCACGCTTCAGGTCCATTGGGTTCATGCCGGAAGCGACCGCCTTGGCGCCTTCCTTCACGATGGCCTGGGCGAGAACGGTCGCGGTCGTGGTGCCGTCCCCCGCGGCGTCATTGGTCTTGGACGCCACTTCGCGCACCATCTGAGCCCCCATATTCTCGAACTTGTCCTCAAGCTCGATCTCCTTGGCGACGGTGACACCATCCTTGGTGATACGCGGGGCGCCGAACGACTTGTCGATCACCACATTGCGGCCCTTCGGGCCGAGGGTGACCTTGACGGCATTGGCGAGGATATCGACGCCGCGCAGCATGCGCTCGCGGGCATCCGTATGGAATTTTACGTCCTTGGCAGCCATTTCAATACTCCTTCATAGGCAGCATTCGACTGATGGGAGGCTCCGCTCAGGCAGCCTTCTTGACCTCGGCCTCCTTGTCGAGGATGCCGAGCACATCGCTTTCCTTCATGATGAGGAGATCCTCGCCCTGCAGGCGGATTTCCGTGCCGGACCACTTGCCGAAAAGGATGCGGTCCCCGACCTTCACCTCCAGGGCGACAAGCTCGCCCTTCTCGTTGCGCGCACCGGGGCCGACGGCCAGCACCTCACCTTCCTGCGGTTTTTCCTTCGCGGTATCGGGAATGATCACCCCTCCCGCCGTCTTCTCCTCCGCCTCGATGCGGCGGACAAGCAGGCGGTCATGCAAAGGACGGAACTTCATGTCTTCCTCCTGGGACAAACAATTTCGAAGCACCTCCCGCGCCATCCATCCGGCGCGGCACGCGGCCCGTCATGGCGCCGCGCGCGAAAAATTTGGTTCGAAAAAAACGGACCTTCAAGAGGGGTTGGAAGAAAAATTAGCACTCGCCATGGGAGAGTGCCAGAACGCCGTGGATATCTCGGCTTCGCCCGCAGCCACGCCTTCATAAGACACGTTATCCCTGCACCACGCCTCGTCCGGGCTTTCGAACAGGAAGCAGGCGCGTTTGGCTGTGTCGGGATCTTGGGGGGCCGGTGATCGCTAAGTGGTTATCGCATGTCGAGCAGACGCTCGAGATATTCGCGCTCGACCTCCGGGCTCAGCGCGTTGCCAAGACGGCGCCGGATGGCGTCGAGAATCTGGCGCGCCCGCTGCGTATCGATCTCGTCGGGAACCTGAACATCATCGCCGAAATCCGGCCCAGTGGTCGCGCGGGGGCGTCCCAACGGATCGCGACCGAAAGTGCCCTGCCGCGCTCCCTGCTGTCCCTGACCGCCCTGGTCGCCCTGCATGGCCTGCATCTGGTTCATCATGTCCTGCGCGCCGCGACGCAACGCTTCGAGTGCTCGCCCCTGTTCGCCCACGGCGCGCTCACCCTCTCCCTGACCAAGAGCGCCTTCCGCCTGACCCATCGCATCTCCAGCTTCTCCGAAGCCGTCGCCAGGCTGGATCCCGAGTCCGCGCAACCCTTCCATCAAGCTCTCGAGCTCCTGGCGAAGGCCGCCCTGCCCTTCCTGCAGGCCGCGCAGCGCCTCGGCGAGTTCTTCCGGCGACATGCCCTGCCCTTGACCCGGCTGGCGACCCTGCCCCTGGTGACCTTGCTGTCCTTGCTGGCCCATTTGGCCCTGTTGGCCCATCTGGCCCTGCTCACCCATCTCCCCCTGCTGGCCGCGCTGCCGCTGGTCAAGACGGAACGTCTCGTTCATGAGTTCCTGCTGGCGGCGCATGAGATCGCCCAAGCGATCCATCTGCTGGCGCATTTCGGATTGCTGGCCGCCCTGCCCCTGCTGCGGCCGCGCCATTTGCAGGTTGTTCATCATGTTCTGAAGCTGTGACAGCAGATCCTGCGCCTGGTCGCGCGCGCCCGATTTCGCGAGATCCTCGATCTGATCGAGCATGCGCTCGAGATCGTTCTGGCTCAGCATCTCGCCATTCGGCATCTCGGAGAGTTGCTGGTTCTGCATGGCGCGCTCTGCAAACTCGCGCAGGAATTCCTGCATCGCCTGGCGCAGTTCGTTCATAAGCCGCTCGATTTCCTCGTCGCTGGCACCGTTCTCCAACGCCTGCTTGAGCTCTTCCTGCGCCTGGCGAAGCCGCTTTTCGGCAGCGGTCATGTCGCCATCCTCGATGATAAGCGCAATCTCCCAAAGCTGGGCGACCACATCACGAAGCGCATCGTCGCTTTCCGCCATGGAGAGCTTGGAGCGCGCGGCAGACAGAAGAAGGAAATGGGTGGCGTCGGCGAAGGTCTCCTCCGGCCAAAGCAAAACGGCGTCCATGAGAGCGAGGACACGGCGCTTCTGATTGGCGTCGAGGGCGAGGACGCGGCGTTGCTCGATCACCGACCGGGCAAGCGCATTCGTAAAGGTCCGCTCGGGAAGCCGGAACGTCTTCGTTTCACTCCGGGCGGTCTGCTCGGCCGCGTCCGTCGCCGAAAGGCTGAGGTTCACCTCCGAACCGGCCCACGGATGCTCCGTCAGGTCGCGTGACGCTTTCGCGGTGGTCCGGTCGCCGCCACGTGGCAATGTGAGCGGCATTTCGGGCGCTTCGAACAGCGGACGTGCCTGCTCGTCGGCCTCCGTCAACTCGAATTGTGCCTCGGCTTTGGTGGCGCCATAGTCGTCCTTGATCTCATACGCGAGTTCCAGGGCACCATTTGCGGCACGCTTCGGCTCTTCCACGAACCTTATCTGCGGCGGCGCATCGGGGATCACCGAGAAGGCCCAGTTTTGCAGCTCTCGGCCTCCGCTGCGAAGGATGACCGTCCCGTCGGCGGAAAGCACATGCGAGAAGCGAAGCGCGCCCCCTGATTGAGCGCTCGGAACGGGCTCTTGCACCGCGTCATCGCCAGGCTCAACCGGCTGTTCCACGCCAGACGAATCCACGAAGGCCAGGGATTCCTCACCGGAACCGCTGCTGACGCGCACGGCAACGCTGCTGTTCTGCGGCACGGTGAACGCGTGCTGTTGAGCATTCGCATCAGCAGTGAGGAAGACGGGAGCCCGCCCCGTATAGCCCGGCGGCGTCACCCAGGCGTCGATGCGGGCAGGCGCAACCTGTTGGCCCGCAGGCGCCTGAAAGGCATCGGAGATGCGGCCGCCATAGGGCCCGGTCGAAAAGGCAAGAGCCGTGACGAAGAGAAGCGCCGCCAGCGCGCGCAGGCCGAGGGGATCGCGCTCGGGAATCGAAGTCTGGGGCAGATCGCCTTTGAGGCGCGAGAGCCGTTCGGCCATGCGCTTCTGGTGCTCACGCCAGAGGGCAGAGGCGAAGGGATCTTCGCCATGAGCGGCTAGCCGGTCCGACTGGACCGAAACGGGCGCATGCTCTAGCAGGTTGGCCTGCTCGATGCGGCGATCGATTTCTCCGGTGGTCGGCATGCGGAAACCGCGCAGCGGCCAGAAGCACGCAAGCCCGCCGACAGCGAGCACGCCGAGGACGCCGAACCTTGCCCAATCGGGAAGGATGCGGAACACGCCCAGCCAGGCAAAGCTCAAGAAAAGGCTGATGATCACCAGGAGCGGCAGGACGACTGGCCACAGCCGCTCGATCAGAATCACGCCACGCACCACCGTGCGCGTCCGCCGAAGGCGGGTGAGCAGTCCGGGTCTCAGGCCGTCTATTGAGTGTTGCTCCGCCATCGTTCTTCCAGATCGCACGGCGAACCGCGCGGGAAGCGGAACACCTGCGCACTAAGATAGCATCAAAGACGGCAAAGGCGAGGCGTAACGGTCATATCTTTCCGCCGAGCGGTGTTCGCGACCAAATTGGGAAGGTGGGGCGTCGTGAGCAGGAAGGAGGCGGGATAACAAAATGCGAATTCAGGATTTCGCTGACGGGTGGAAGGTTGGTCGCGTCGTCATTTGTTCCGAAGGGGATTCGAACATGCCGTTTTCCATCCGTTTCTCATCGATGCCCGATCTGCACTCCGTAAATGCCGATCCTTCTTCAATCGACAGCCTTGGCAGCAATAGCCGCACGGCGGCACCTGCCAGAGGCGCTCAGTCCTTGCCCAGCCTGGAGGAAGACGGCAGCTACATGATTCCCGTCCAGGTGATGCTCGAGGAGGCGGCTGGCCTGGCGGAACGCTCCGTGGGAAGTCCTTCCCCCGCTGGTACCGATGGCCAACCCGGGAGAACGGCAAGGCCGACACCACGGTTTTCGCTCAATTTGTCTCTTTTGTCGCTCGAGGACGAGCCGCAGCGGGACATAGAAGAGGTCCGCAGGAACTCCGATGTCGCCCTGTTGCGCGATGCTTCCTGGATGCATTTTGCTGAAACCGCTTCCGATAAAATCGAGCGATTTGAACGCGCGCTGGCGCAAATCGAGGCGACAGAGATAGGGAAATTGTTGCTCGAGTGCCTGGATGCGGCATCGAAGCAAAACGATCGTCATCTGACGGTCTTCTTCCGCGATGCTCGCCTCGGCGTTGAACCGCATTCGCCGGAAGGAGCGTCGAACGGCAGGGGAACTTATTCCAACCTGTATTGCAATTTGGATGATGGCGGGGTTGAAGGCGGGCTCACGCCGGGCATTTCCGACGTTCTGAAGCTCTTCCATGAACTGGTGCACGTCTATCACAATGTCATCGGTGAGCGGGTGCTTGTTCAAGCTGCCGACCCTGATCAGGCACAATTTCCCCACTTGTTGCATGAGGAAGCCAGGACGGTCGGCCTGGGAATGTTCAGGGACGAGCAGCTTTGCGAAAACCGGCTCCGATCCGAAATCGGCGTCCAGCCGCGTGCGTCAGCCACATCGGGCGACTGGGTGTCATACGACGATGACACCGCGATCGGACCCGGAGCGAGCTTTGGACTGGAGCAAAGATCCATGCTCTCGGGCGGCCGGACGGAGCTCTAGCAGATCTCCGGCTTGCGGCAGAGCCGCCGCACTCCTCCCGGCTAATGGGCCAGTACGTCGGCCCATTCGCTGTGGCGGCGGAACTGGGCAGCGGCAAAGGGGCATAGCGGCCTGATCTTCCACCCGCCGTTGCGCGCGTCCTCGACGGCTCGCCTCACCAGCGCTTCCCCGACCCCTTGGCCGCGGAAGTGCGCCGGCACTTCCGTATGGTCGATGATGACCTGCTTGTCGCCGATCCTGACAAAGGTCATCACCGCCTCTTCGCCATCGACGGCGTGCACGTAACGTCCCTTGCTGCCCGTTTCCTGAAGCTCGATCTGCAAATCGCTCATCCCTTCGGTCCCTCCACGCCATCAAACTCAGCAAAAAACTCTTTTGAAGCTTCGATCTCATTCGACCGCAATTCATGGCCGCCCTCGTGCCAGACAAGCTCGGTCCGGATACCGGCTGCTTCCAGGTAGGAGACCAGCCTGGTTGTCAATTCAGCGGGGCAGATCGGATCATGCCTGCCAGCCGTGACGAGGAGCCGCGTTTTTACCTCCCCTGAGCCAAAATGCGGCTCGAAGGGGATGAGCGGATGCATCAGCGCAGCCGCATCGAAAAGCGCAGGATCGCCGAAGACGACCGTGGCCAGGATATTGGCCCCGTTCGAATAGCCGAGCCCGAGCACCGCGCTCGGCTCCTGCTCAGCAATATGGGCGCGGATGAAACCGGTCATCTTCTCCGTCGCGCGAGCAAGATCGCCCATGTCGTAGACGCCCTCACCGGTCCGCCGGAAGAAGCGCGGCGCTCCATATTCGCTCACGTCGCCCAAAGGCGCGACGACACCTGCCCAAGGCGCGATTTCACGGGCAAGCGGCAGGAGCTGGCGCTCATCGCCGCCGGTCCCGTGAAAGAGGAAAAGAAGCGGCCGGCCGGGACCGGCCGGCGCCGATAAATGCCTGTAGGCATCGACGGTCATGATCAGCTCCCGATTGCCGGAAGATGGGTTTCGAGATAGGGCCGGAGATGCTCGTGCTGGCGTGGTAGCTTCAGCGCTTCTCCCAGATGATCTGGATCCTCGTCCCGCGCGAAGCCGGGCTCGTTGGTTGCGATCTCGAACAGCACCCCGCCGGGGGTCCGGAAGTAGACTGCGAGAAAATAGTCGCGGTCGATCACCGGAGTGATGTGGAAGCCTTCCTGAGCAAGAGTCTCGCGCACGCTGCGCTGCGCCGCTGCATCCCGGACGGCAAAGGCGATGTGGTGAACGGAGCCGGCGCCCTGGCGGGCAGGCCTCGCAGATGGATCGCTGACGAGGTCTATGACAGCCGCGCCGTTCCCGCCTTCACGTTCCAGGCGAGTGGTGTTTCCTTCCCTGCCCTTTTCCTGAAAACCCATCAGTTGCAGAAGCTCGCGGGTTGCCGAAGCATCGTTCAGCACCAAAGTGGCAGAATGGAAACCGCGGATTGCATGCTCGGCAGGAATGCCGGCATCCGTCCACGGTTCGCGTGCATCGCCAGCCACCGCGGCAAGGGCGAAGCCGTCACCATCAATTCCGTCGAAGTACAGGCGGTCTTCTCCGAAAGCCTGTTCTCTGCGGATACCGCCGGTTGCGTTCTCGGCAAGATGCTTCTCCCAGAAATCCAAGCTTCCTTGCGGCACCGAGAACACCGTCGTACCCACCTCACCCGCGCCGCGAACACCATCGATGATGTTCGGGAAAGGGAAATAGGTCATGACGCTGCCGGGCTGACCGGCACGATTGCCGTAATAAAGGTGATAGACATCCGGCGCGTCGAAATTGACGGTCTTCTTGATACGGCGCAGGCCGAGCACCTTCGTGTGGAACTGATCGGTGATGTTGGCATCGCGCGCCATCGACGTGATGTGGTGGATGCCTTCAATTGCGTTGAGCATAACAGCCTCCTTCGGATGGCACACCTGCGCCCTCGATCGGCATCTAGGTGGAGCCACCGCCACGAAACCGGAAGATACGTCATAAAGGATGCACTGTCTTCCCGGCGGATACAGTGACGGATGCGAAAAGGCCCCGCGGTTGCGGGGCCTTCCGGCATGCGATGCTAGCGCGAATACGCTGTTACTGCGCCCGCATGCGCATCTGATCGCGGTTTTGCGCGTAGTTGGATTCCTCGTAGGCAGGCTGCGCCTCGAGCTGATCCTTGGTGAAGTTGGTGAAGAGATAGAGATCCCCGTCCTCATTCGTCATGAAGTTGAGATTGTCCATCGCGATCGCTACCTGCTTCTCTCCGATGCCCAGGAAACCGCCGACGTCGACGATCACCGCATCGACCTTGCCGTCAGGCGTAAGGGCCACGTCGCCGATCTCGCCGACATTTTCCTCGTTAGCGCCATAGACGGTGGTGCCGACGAGCTTCTCGGCGGTCAGCTGGTCCGGGGCTGCCTGCTGCAGCGTGCTGCGATCGATCGCGCCCGTCTGGGTTTGATCGGTTGCTGCTTCACCCGCGCCGGTCTGGTTGTTCTGGGCCGCCTGCTGGTCGGCAGACTGGTTCTGCTGAGCCTGCTGATTTTCGGCAGCGCCGGTAGCCGGAGCCGTTGCGACTGCGCCGCCGGCGGCTCCACCGGCTTGGTTATCCGTCTGATTGGCGGCGGTGTCGTTCTGGTTGGCAGCCGTATCATTCGCCGCGCCGCCCGCATCTGGTGATGGAGCCATCGCTGTCGAACCACCGGCCGCGTTGTCGTTACTGGCTCCCTGGTCCTGTGCCGGAGCGGCGGCTAGGTCCTGTTCAGTCGCAGGCTTCGTCTCGCCCACCTGCGCGTCGGCTGGCATCGGCTTGAAGGCCGAGCGATCGAATTCCGGCTGCGCCCTCAGCGCGTCTTCCGTGGTTTCGACCACAAGGCGCTGGTCGCCATCCGGCTGCTGCGACCACTGAACGAGGTTGTATTCAAGGGCGACGTCTTTCTGGCCAATGCCAAGGAAGCCGCCTACGCCGACGACGATAGCCTCGACCTTGCCTTCATTGTCGATGACGAGGTCCGTCACGTCGCCGATATCCTCCGCGTCATCGCCGGTGCCGTTATAAACGGCCTCTCCGATGAGGTTGGATGCGAGATGCCCCTCGGCATGAACCACCATCTGCTGGTTCTGGCCGTCAGCCGGGCTGGCCGAAGGAGCCGTCGTTGGCGGCGTGGTCTGCTGGGCGAGCGCACCGCCGGCGAGGAGGGTGGCAATCGCGGTGGTCGCCAAAAGTGTGCGGATCATGTTAAGCTCTCCATGTGCAGTTTTGCTGTACATGGCCGCGCATCCGACCGAACCTGGCAGTGAGGAGCGGGTGTGCGGCCACCACATTTCTACAACGTGCATGTGGTGAAACAGTTCCGTGAACCGAGCTATGGAGCCGGGAACGGAAGGGGCGCGCTGTACATTGTTCCCGTCGAACGGCCAGATCAGAAAAGGATCCCTGGATGCGCATCCGTGCCGTGCTGAACCGCGGCGGCGGAACGCTCAGCACAATGGACCTGAATACAGTTTCAGCTCGCCTGACGGAGGTTTTCACGCAGGCCGGCCATACGATTGACGTGACGGCGGTTGAGGGGAAGGCAATCGCCGACGCCATCCGGCACAGTTGCGAACGGTCCGAGGTGGTGCTCGTGGGCGGCGGGGACGGCACCGTCTCCCTCGCTGCGAGCATGATTGCCGGAACGGACAAGATCCTGGCCATTCTGCCCGCGGGCACCATGAACCTCTTTGCTCGCAGCCTCGCGATCCCGCTCGACATCGATACCGCGATCACGGCACTGGCCGAGGGCAGGGTGCGCCGGGCGGACATGGCCTGCGTGAACGGACGGCCCTTCGTGCATCAGTTTTCGATAGGAATGCATCCGCAGCTCATCCATCTGCGCTCGCGCATTCCCTTCCGCGGACGGCTAGGCAAACTGCTGGCATCGGCGCAGGCGGCCCTCGCCACCTTCCGCAATCCCCACAATCTCGACGTGGCGCTGACATTCGGCGATGCCGAACTGCTGACGAACACTTCAGGGATCGGCATCACCAACAACCTGTTCGGAGAGGGCCATCTGCCCTATGCCGAGAAGCCGGACGGCGGGGTACTCGGCATCTACATCACGCGAGCGGAAGACAGATGGGACCTGCTTGCATTCTTCATCAACATGGCGCTCGGGCGCTGGCGCGAGAACAACAAGGTCGAGATCCACGAAGCGCATGAGGTGCACCTGAAGATTCTCTCGGCAGGCAAGCGTTTCAGGAGCGCCATCGACGGCGAACTCTTCCCTTTAGAGCGCGACTATCACATCGAGCTCTGGCCGAAGGCGCTGCAGGTGCTTGTCCCGGCAGAGTAGCAGCCCGCCCAACAGGCGCGGGCCGCTCTTTCAGTCTTGCGACTGCTGGAGCGGGACGCGCTCGCTCGACTGAGGCATTTCGACGGGCTGGCGCTCGTCAATGAAAACGCCGTAGAGTTCGGCAATCGCCCAGATTATGCCGGCCAGCACAAGACCGCCGATCAAGACAAGAAGGACCGGTATTCCTTCCCGCCCCTGGCGTGCTTTTTCGGGTGGCACTTTCTGTTCCATTGATTCCTTTGTCCTTTCTTGGCCTGACGGCTAGTCGCCGTCCCGGCGGCTCCGCCGTGTCATTTCTGTGTAAGCCGCATAACCGGCCAGCCCGGCCAGAACGGTGAGGGCTGTGAGCCAGCCGCGCTTCTTGCCCACCAGACTCGGCAGCATTGCGAGGGCCGAAGCACCGACCATCATGCTCTCGGCCCTCTTGCCCATTTCAGCCCGCCTGCGCGACCGCGCCGTTATCCTGTAAGCGATGAAAACAATCGCGCTCAGCACCAGGAGGCCGATGCCAAACCACAATGCCGCCGCGATCGGTCCCCATTGGGACGCGGCCGCGAGATAGGCGGCCAACGCCAGGAAAACGACTGCCAAGAGGCCTAAAAAACCAGCGGCCGCATAGAAGATCGCCGCTGTTTTTATTCGCCGCTTGACTGCCGCCGCTTCACCCGTGGCGAGCAGGGCGATAAGTCGAGCGAACATTCCCGCACCGCGCCTAGCGGCGCATCATCATGGCGAGAAGAAAGCCGGCGCCCGCTGCAAGCGCAAGCGCAGTCAGCGGCTTTTCCCGCACGGCCTCGATCACATCGTCCTGCAATTCTTCAGCACTGTCGCGCAGCTGGTCCGCCTGCTCCCACGCGGCACGACGCGCACGGGACATAGAACGATTGCCTACCTCCATCAGGTGTTCCTTGAGTCGGGCAATATCCTCTCGAAGCTGCTGAATATCTGCATCCACATTCCGCGCCTGTTGCGCGTCCGCGCCGCCCTGTTGAGCTTCAGCACCGCGCTGCTGGGCCTCGTCCTTGGATGATCGTGCGCCAGTTGCCATGGTCCACTCCTTTCGCAATATGACGGCGGAACGCGCGAACCCCGGCTAGGTTCCGTTAGCGGATCCCACGATGCCTCCCCATGAGCTTTCTGGAACCATCCTCATGCGCTGCCGTTGAGGCATCTCACGCCGGAACCGGTTATGGGCAACGCATTGAAGAAGAGAAGGAGGCCTGCAGCAGACACCCCAGCAAAATCGGGCGTGGATACGGTTTTGACCAGAGGGGCGCAGGCCGCGACGATCGCCCTTGCCATTGTAGCGTCAATCGCGGGTCTCTACGCGATGCGTTTCCTTGCAGCACCGGTAGCACTGGCGATCGTGGTCGGCCTGATGCTGAGTCCCATCGCCGAACGGCTGGAAAGCCGCAAGATGCCGCCGGCGGTTTCAGCAGCGGTGGCGGTGGTGGTCTTTATCCTCCTGGTGGGTTTCCTGATCGCGGCCGTGGCCGCACCATTGACCTCGTGGGCGGGCCGCGTGCCCGAGATGTGGAGGGAGCTTCAGCTCCAGCTTTCCAGCCTGTCCCAACCATTGGAGATGGTTCAGAGCATCCGCGACGAGATCCGCAAAGTGACCGGAGGTTCGGATGTAACGGTTTCCGTGGAAGAGGGGTCGCCAGTCGAAAGCGTAGCCGTGCTCGCACCCGCACTTATCGCCCAGGTGCTGATCTTTCTCGCCAGCCTCTATTTCTTCATCGCCACGCGAGACCAGACGCGCCTCACAGTCCTGAGATTATGCTCCGGCCGCCTGCTGCGCTGGCGCGTCGCCCATATCTTCCGGGATGTCGAGGAATTGGTCGCCAACTATCTCCTGGCCATCACCATCATCAATATTGGTCTCGGCTTCGCTGTAGGGATCAGTCTTTGGCTCATAGGCGTTCCTTCGGCCCTGCTGTGGGGCGCGATGGCCGGGCTTCTCAATTTCGTCGTCTATATCGGCCCGATCACCATGGCGGTGATCCTGGTCGTCGTGGGCTTCGCCAGTTTCGACACATTCTGGGCCAGCATCCTGCCGATGATCATTTTCCTCCTGATCCATGGCGCAGAAGCCCAGTTCGTCACGCCGAGCGTGATCGGCCGGCGCATGACGCTCAACCCCTTCCTGGTGTTCCTCTCCATCGCATTCTGGCTTTGGCTGTGGGGACCAATCGGCGGCTTCGTCGCCATCCCTGCATTGCTGGTGTTTTTCGCGATCGCCCGCAACATCCTTCCCGGATTTGAATGGGCCCTCTCGGAGGAACGGCGACGCCAATATTCGCGCCTGCCGTGAGGCTACAGCATCGGCCCGAAAACCGGAATCGGTTTCCGGAAAGCACGATGCATCGATTCAATAACTTACAGCGTCCTTTGTGCGTCCGAGTGGACGCACGGCGCTGTAGCTGACGCGCACATTACGAGGAACCTATCTTTTTTAAATGACAGGGTTCCGGATAGATGTGAGACAGCGTCGTCAAAGAGCGTCATTCGGGGAACCCGGTTGAAGAAGAAAGTTTTTGAGGGGCTGAAGATTCTTCTCGTCGAAGAAGAGGCGCTCATCGCGATGGACATCGAACAGCTTTGCTACGACCTCGGCGCGGCCGCTGTGGCGACGATCAGTTCCGAGACCAAGCTGTCCTCAGACGCATTGGATTCGGTCGAGGCACAGGCGCAGATGCTCGGCGCCGACGCCGCTATCCTCGATGCAAAGGTCGGCGGGGGCTGGACGACCGAACTGGCGCGCCGGCTCACGCAACACGGAATCCCCTTTGTGTTCGCCACGGGATATTCCAGCGGCGAAGCCTTTTTCGCGGAGTTCCCCAACGTTCCCGTCGTGTCAAAACCCTATACGGGCGACGAGCTGGTCGGTGCGGTGCTCACCGCGGTGGAGCGAACCGGCTCACACCACCGCGGGTGAATTGGTCACCTGGGCGGTGATCGGGTCCGGCCCGAAATCGCCCTCACCTGTAATCGACAGGATTTCCTGAAGGCGGCTGCGAGCGCGGCTCACGCGACTCTTGATCGTGCCCACGGCGCATCCGCAAATCTCGGCGGCCTCCTCATAGGAGAAGCCCGATGCGCCAATCAGGATGATGGCTTCACGCTGGTCTTCCGGCAGAAGCTCCAGAGCACGGCGGAAATCGTTCAGATCAGAAGATCCGTCCTGCGCTGGATGGATCGACAGGCGCGCGGTTATGCTGCCGTCGCTGTCTTCCACCTCGCGGCGCCGCTTGCGCATCTGCGAATAGAACTCATTGCGCAGGATCGTAAACAGCCAGGCCTTAAGGTTGGTGCCTGGCTGGAAACTGTCCTGCTTGTCCCAAGCCTTTACCAGGGTTTCCTGGACCAGATCATCGGCCCGGTCCGCATTCTTTGCGAGCGAGACTGCAAAGGCGCGCAGGGTAGGCACTGCGGCCAGGAGACCGTCGCGGAAACTCGATGACGCCGACATCGGTTAATCCTCTTTCGCCGTCGATCCTTGCTGTTCCTGCTGCTGCAGCTGGTTAAGCAGCTGGCTGAAACGGTCTGGAACTTCCTCGGAGATCAAATCGTCGTAATATTGCCTAAGCTTCCGGCCTATTTCAGAATTAGGCCCCAGAGGATCGGTTACGGAATCGCGCTTGCCACTCCTGCCCTTGTCGAGCTTCTGATAGGTCATACCTCTCTCGTCGTCCGCATCCTGCCCCACATCCTTGAACATTCTCGTCATTTCGCGCCTGCGCCCACAAGATCACAATTCTCGGTTTAACGGGGGAGCTCCAAAAAAGTTCCCGCCCCTGAGGAACTTTTTTACCCGGGACGCGTTGACCGCAATATCTTTGCCTCAATTCCAGGGCTTCTTTCTCTTAAGGAGATCAAATCAGCATGAGTCTGTCAGCAAGAATTGCTCCCCATTTGCCCTATCTGCGCCGGTTCTCCCGCGCTGTGTCGGGCTCGCAGAGCAGCGGCGATGCGTTGGTGGCAGCTACTCTGGAGGCCTTGATCGCCGACACCTCCATCTTTCCCGAGGCATCGTCGGACCGAATCGCGTTGTTCAAGCTTTTCACGAAGCTGTTCGGGACTTTCGAGATCCGGGTTCCTGAGGTAAGGCCCACTTCGGCTTGGGAGCAGCGCGCTGTCGCAAACCTCTCCGCCCTTGCCCCGCAGCCGCGCCAGGCCTTCCTCCTCGTCGCGGTCGAAGGGTTCGATACCGCCGAGGCCGCCGAAATCATGGATGTGGGCGAAGAGAAGCTCAATGAGCTTCTGAGGGAGGCAAGCGACGAAATTTCGCGGCAGGTCGCAACCGACATCATGATCATCGAGGACGAGCCGCTCATCGCGATGGATATTGAGGAGCTGGTCGAGAGCCTGGGGCATCGCGTCGTGGGCACGGCTCGCACCCACCAGGAAGCGACCGCCCTTTTCGAGAAGACACGGCCGAGCATGGTGCTGGCCGACATTCAGCTCGCCGACGGCAGCTCGGGTATCGATGCCGTCAACGAGATCCTGAGCACGACTCCTGTTCCGGTGATCTTCATCACGGCCTTCCCGGAACGGCTTTTGACTGGCGAAAGACCAGAACCGGCGTTCCTGGTCACGAAGCCCTTCAACCCAGATATGGTGAAGGCTCTTATCAGCCAGGCGCTCTTCTTCGACCATCAGGCCCGAGCGGCGGCAGCTTAAGAGACACGAAGAAGCCGCCTTCGGGCGGCTTTTTCGTTTTGGGAACCAACACTTGCAGCCGGGCGTTTTCCTCCCGCAGAGAAGAGAGGCCGAAGGTCTCTCATAAACACGGGAGACGTCGATGCTTTACTGGGCTCTTGTCTTTTTGGTCGTTGCGATCATTGCCGGCGCGTTGGGTTTTGGCGGAATAGCGGGCGCCTCGGCCGGCATAGCGCAAATCCTCTTCTATATCTTCCTCGTCCTTCTGGTCGTGTCACTCTTGTTCGGGCTGTTCCGCAGAGCACGCTGAGCACCAGACTTGCCAGCTTTTCAGGAGGCGATCAGATGAAGATGCTCAACGGCATCGAGGATGCGGCGCGCATCGCCATGGTCAACATTGAGTCGCGCGACCCGCTTCCTCCCGGGCCGAATTATGGGCCTTTCGGATATTTTCGACTTGCGATTTTGCTGCTTGCCGCGGTTGTCGGCGTTCTCTTGGTGATCAACCTCTTTTGATCGCTTCGGCGGTGGTGTCCGGAACCTGACACCACCGCCCGCGGTTCTTCATGGTGAAAGGACAATGCCATGGAAACCGCAGCTTTCCTGCTCCTCATCATCGGCTGTAGCGACGATCTCAATCAATGCACCGAGCTGCCGGCGCCAGCGCCGTTCTATGCGGAGGCAGCGGAATGCGAGAGCGTCCTGCCGGAGGAGATGCGCCGCCATGTTCAGCAATTTCCGCAAATCCTCGCCAAATGCATCGGCTTCAATCCTGCACTTGAGGAAGAGGGTGCGGAGATCGCCTGGCACATTGACCCAAATGGCGACCTCATCGCCTCCGTCGAACCGACATCCCATCGGGAGCTGAAGGTCGCCCGCAGCGCTCAGTAGACCTAGGCGGCAACCTGCAACGCCCCCGGCCCGGGGACAGCGCCGGGCGGACATTTGCCGAGGATGATCATTCCCAGGATGTCGTCTTCGGTGACGTCGGTGGTGCGGGCGGTTCCGACCACTTGGCCGTTTTTCATGACCACGACCCTGTCGGCCAAGCCGAACACGTCATGGATATCGTGGCTTATGAGGAATATGCCGATCCCGTCTGATTTCAGCTGCCGCACCAGATCGCCAACCTGCGCGGTCTCCTGAGGCCCAAGCGCTGCAGTGGGCTCGTCCATGATGAGGATGCGCGCGTCGAAATAGATCGCCCGTGCGATCGCCACCGATTGCCGCTGACCACCTGAAAGGCTGCTCACCGGCTCTTTGAAGCGCTGGAAACGCGGGTTCAACCGTCCCATGACCTTGCGCGTCTCGGATTCCATGGCAACGTCATCCAGCGTGCCCCAGGAGGTCCTCAGTTCACGACCAAGGAACAGGTTCGCGGCGGCATCCACATTGTCGGCCAGCGCCAAAGTCTGGTAGATCGTCTCGATCCCGTATTTCTTGGCATCGCGCGGATTATTGATCTGCGCCTCCTCGCCGTTGATGAGGATCGTGCCCGCGTCGCGCTTGTACGCGCCCGAAAGGATTTTGATGAGCGTCGACTTGCCGGCGCCGTTATGGCCCACGAGCGCAACGACCTCGCCCGGAAAAAGGTCGACCGAAACATTGTCGACGGCATGGATGCCCCCGAACGCAATCGAGATGTTCTTCATTTCGACGAGCGGCGTCCTGCTGTCCATGGCATCCTCCCGTTATTTCACGCGCTTGCGGTAGAGCGTGTCCAGCCACACCGCGATCACGAGCACGATACCCACCACGATGTTCTGCAGCGGCGTATCGACACCCAGCAGGATCATGCCACTGGCAAGCGACTGCATGAGAACGGCGCCTATCATGGCCCCGGCGATCGTGCCGATCCCTCCTCCCAGCGACGTGCCGCCGATCACCGCAGCGGCGATGACGAGCAGTTCATCTAGCGTGCCCATCGCATTTGTCGCCGCATTCAGGCGCGCCGCCGAAATCGCGCCGGAAATGGCCGCGAGCATGCCCATGAGTATGAACACCTTCATCAGCACCCAGCGGGTATTGATGCCGGCGAGCACCGCAGCTTCGGGATTGCCGCCGATCGCGAAGACGTAACGGCCGAAGCGCGTCCGGTTTGCGAGGAAGGTCATCACGATGCCAACGCCAACGGCAATCAGCACCGGAATGGCGATCCCATGGGCGATGAACAAGCCACCCTCGGGGATGGCGATATTGTTGGCCTCAGCATAGCGCCGCACGATCGCTGCTGGCCAGGGATAGGAATTCGCGACGGCCACCGCGCCCAGGATAGCAGCGCAACCGAAAGCGGCAAGAAACCCCTCCGCCCAGAGGGGCCGCAGCGGAAAGTGGAACTTGCGCCGCTGCTTGCGGCCATAAGACAGCATGAGCACGAGCGCTATGCAGGCGATGAAGCCGGCCACCCAGCTCCAGAACGAGCCGATGGCTCCGTCGGGTCCCCCGCCCATCAGGCGGAACGTCGCATCGAGCGGCGCAACGGTGCGCCCGCTCGTGACCCACCAGGCTGCACCCCGCCAGACGAGCAGACCCCCAAGCGTAACGATGAAGGACGGCACACCCATATAGGCGATGATGTAGCCCTGGAGCGCTCCGATAACCGCTCCGAGCGCGATCCCGACGATGAGCGCCACAACCCAGATCGCCGGATGCCCGAAGCCGAGCCATTGCGGCAGGATCTCCGTCTGCGTCACGCCCATGATCATGCCGACGAAGCCAAGCAGGGAACCCACCGACAGATCGATATTGCGCGTGACGATCACGAGTACCATGCCCGTCGACATGATGGCGACGGACGCGGACTGTACCGACAGGTTCCAGAGATTGCGCGGCGTGAGGAACAGTCCACCCGAAATGATGTGGAAGCCGATCCAGATCACGGCGAGCGCACCGACCATGCCGAGCATGCGCGTGTCGAGTTCAGTGGCCTTGAGAAAGCGCTGGGCCGGGTTGCTGCTCACCGCCGAGGCCCCCTGCGGGGGCGCGCTGGAGGTCACATCCGTCATATTGGTCTCCTCCGCCCGGCCGGCGCTAGCCGGACCGGTACGCGAACGCCGCGGTCGCTCAAACCGCGGCGCTGATCGCGACTATATCGCTTTTCACCCGCAGACGTCGACGGTGCCGGGCTGCACGCCCTGGCAGACCACGTCCTTGGAGACCCAACCGGCGTCGATCACGACATTCAGATTGTCCTTGGTGATCGGTACGGGCTTCAGGAACAGGGCATTCATCTCGACCTTGTTGGGGCCATCGGCCCATTTGGTCGCGCCTTCTACCTGGTCCAGCGCCGTTCCCTCGGCAAGCTGGTTGGCGATCTGTGCTGCCGCCTTGCCGAGCTCTCGGGCGTCCTTCCAGACAGAAACCGTCTGGGTTCCGAGCGCGATGCGGTTCAACGCTGCATGATCGCCGTCCTGCCCCGAAACGGGCACTGAACCCGCCAAGCCCTGCGCTTCCAGAGCGGCGATGGCGCCGCCTGCGGTACCGTCGTTCGAAGCGACAACCGCATCCACCTCATTGTTGTTGGCGGTGAGGAACTGTTCCATGTTGCGCTGCGCGTTGGCGGGGAGCCAACCGTCGGTATAGGCCTCGCCGACATTCTTGATCTTGCCGGAGTCGATCGCCTCCTTCAGCACTTCCATCTGACCCTCGAACAGGAAATCCGCATTGGGGTCGGCCGACGAGCCTTTGATGAAGACATAATTCCCTTCAGGCGCGACATCGAACACCGCCTGCGCCTGCATCCGGCCAACTTCCTTGTTGTCGAAGGTGAGATAGAAGGCGTCCGGGTTCTCGATCAGGCGATCATAGCCGACAACCGGAATGCCTTCGGCAACGGCGTTCTCCACTGCGGGCCCGATCGCCGAAGCATCCTGCGCCAGGATGATGAGCGCATTGGCGCCTTGCGCGATAAGCGACTCCACATCGGTCAGCTGCTTCGACGGGGAAGATTGCGCATCGGCGGAGATATAGGTGTTCCCATCTGCTTCGATCTGAGCCTTGATCGCAGCCTCGTCGGTCTTCCAGCGCTCTTCCTGGAAGTTCGACCAGGACACGCCTATCGTCTTGCCTTCGGCGAGCGCCGCCGTCGACAACGACAGAGAAAAGACAATCCCCGCCAGGACGGCGGTCGCGGTATTCCTCATGATTTCCTCCCAGCGCCGGGTGGCGCGACTTTCGGTTTAGCTTGCGCCGATGTGAAGGATTTGACATTCCTTCCGCCGTGCAATGCAAGCGGGACGTCCAATCCGATCTCACAGAGGCCCATCCTCGCCGGCCCCCCGCCGTTCGAGAGCGCTCCCATGCGATCCGGACTGCGATGCCGGGAGGCCCATTTTTTCGAGCCTCGAAAAAAAGAATGACGCAGGTACCCGCCCGTGTCAATATCAACTGAAGTGCAACGCCGGTAAGGGAATTACCGGCACCGGGGAGAGAAGTGACCGCAGGCATACGTCACGACGAAATGCGCAAGCGCAACCGCGCCCTGGTGATCGCCGCTGCGCGGCAATCGGGGCAGCCCTCGCGCACGGAGATCGCCAAGCTTACCGGGCTCAGCCATTCCACGATCTCGGCCATTGCTTCAGGCCTGATCGAGGAAGGCACGATGCGGGAAGTGGGGCAAGGCGACGCCGTACCCTTACGACGTGGCCGGCCGCAGGTGGCACTCAGTCTCAACCCGGATGCCGCCTCGGTGGTCTGCCTCTACCTCTCATTCAACAGCCTTTCGGTGGCCTTGGTCGATTATCGCGGTGAGACAATCGCCATACGAAAGCACCGCATTCCCACGCTTGAGATGACCCGCGACGAACTTCTAGACGCGACCATCGCGGCGGTGCGGGATCTTGCTCAAGGGCAGCGCGGGTTCCTGCGCATTGCCTGCGCGGTCCAGGGCATAACGGATTCGGCCGAACGCGAGCTCCTGTGGTCGCCGATTACGCCGCTCAGCGCATTGCCCTTCGGTCCCGCGCTGGAAGACGCATTCGGCGTACCGTCCACGGTGCAAAACGATTGCAACATGATGGCCGTGGCGCTGCGTTGGCTCAACCCCGAGCGCTACAGCGACAATTTCATAGCGATCCTGCTTTCGCACGGGATTGGCATGGGATTGATGCTGAACGGCAAGATGTTCAGCGGCACCCGCTCATCCGCAGGGGAGTTCGGCCACATGGTCCACGAGCCTGGTGGTGCGCTCTGCCGTTGCGGGCGCCGGGGCTGCATTGAAGCCTATGCCGGCAACTACGCGATATGGCGGCGCGCCTCCGGAAAAGGGCCGGACGAAAAGCCGGTTGTCGATATCGAAGCCGGCGAGATGGAGAAGCTCGCGGAACTCGCACGCCGCGAGGAGGGACCCGCCCGCCAGGCCTTTCGAGAGGCGGGACGGGCGATGGGATACGGCCTCGGCAATCTCTTCGCGCTCATCGACCCCGCGCCCGTAGCCATTGTCGGCCAGGGCACCGCAGCTTTCGACATCCTGGAGCCGGAAATCCGCTGCGCGCTGGCCGAAACGGCGGGGGGCCAACACGCCGAGGCGATTTCCTTCGAAACACTGCCGAGCGCGACTCCGCTCATCCTGCATGGCGCGGCCATGACGGCCTTGACCGGCCTTGACCGGGATGTCTTCGCCCCCGGACTCAGGACTTCGCGGCAGGCCGAGCAATCCCCGAAAGAGCGCTCGGCTCAGTTCTCCCGGATGGCATAGCCCGCCCCGCGAATCGTGCGGATAACATCGGGCAAGCGTCCCTGGTTGACTGCCTTCCGGAGCCGGCCAACATGGACATCGACGGTGCGCTCATCGATGTAGATCGTCTCGCCCCAGACATTGTCGAGAAGCTGGCTGCGTGAGAAGACGCGGCCTGGATGCTGCATCATGAATTCGAGCAGACGGAACTCGGTGGGGCCGAGCCGGATCTCGTTCTTGCGCCGATAGACGCGGTGGGATTCCCGGTCGAGCACGATATCGCCGACCTTGAGCACCGTGGAAAGAACTTCCGGCTTGGCGCGCCGCAGGAGCGCCCGCACGCGGGCAATGAATTCCGGCGTCGAGAACGGCTTCACCAGATAATCGTCGGCACCCGTGGAGAGCCCCCTCACCCGGTCGCTCTCCTCGCCGCGTGCCGTGAGCATGATGATGGGCAGCCGCTCGGTTTCCGGCCGCATCCTCAGCCGCCGGCAAAGCTCGATGCCCGAGACGGCCGGCACCATCCAATCAAGGACGAGCAGGTCCGGTACATTTTCCTGCAGACGAACTTCCGCCTCGTCACCGCGCGTGATCATCTCGACCTGATAGCCTTCGGCCTCCAGATTGTACCGAAGCAGGACGCATAGAGGCTCGTCATCCTCTACGACCATGACTTTGGGTGCGATCATTCTACAACTCCGCCTGGACTAGGTCGCAAATGCATAAGCACGGTCGAAGGGTGTGAGCCCATCTGGCCGGATCATCACGGCTCGCGTCGTGCTCAGTTGGCCGCAACTTGGGTTTCGTCCTGCTTCGGCCGCTGCACCGGAAGTTGCATCCCCGTTATGATATAGTAGGCATTCTCGGCGATATTCGTCACATGGTCGCCAATACGCTCCAGGTTCTTCGCGCAGAATAGAAGATGCGTGCAGGCGGTTATATTACGCGGATCTTCCATCATGTAAGTGAGAAGCTCACGAAAAACAGACGTGTATTGAAGATCGATCTTCTCGTCGTCGTCGCGAAGCTTGACCAGCGCCTCATCCTGGCGGGAAACATAAAAATCCACGACCGCCCGAACCTGCTCCAGAACCATGCTTGCCATCGTATCAATGGGCTGCGTAAGCCCCCGCGGAGCGCTGCCGCCCACAGCCCCGACCCGTTTGGAGATGTTCTTGGCGAGATCACCGATGCGTTCCAGATCGGCCGCCATTCGGATCGCTCCGACCACCGCGCGCAGGTCCTGCGCCATGGGCTGGCGCTTGGCGATAAGGGTGATGGCACTCTCGTCGAGTTCGCGCTGCTTGGCATCCATGACCGCATCGTCGGAGATCACCCGCTGTGCCAGCGCGTTGTCGCCATAAAGCAGCGCCCGCGTGGCGGCCTGGGTCATCGCGCCGGCGAGATCACCCATCTCCCGGATCAGACGGTCGAGATGCTCCAATTCCTGATCGAAGGAGGTGACTGTATGCTGGCCCATGAATCCGCTCCTTTTCTAAGATTGTACGGGATCAGCCGAACCGACCCGTGATGTAATCCTGGGTGCGCTTTTCTTCCGGATTCGTGAACATCTTGTCGGTGGGGCCCTCCTCGACCAGATGGCCGAGATGGAACATGGCCGTACGCTGGGAAACACGCGCGGCCTGCTGCATCGAGTGGGTAACGATCACGATGGTGTAGTTCTCGCGCAGCTCGTCGATGAGTTCCTCCACCCTGGCGGTGGCGATCGGGTCGAGAGCCGAGCACGGCTCGTCCATCAGGATGACCTCCGGCGAGACCGCGATGGCGCGGGCAATGCACAGGCGCTGCTGCTGGCCGCCTGAAAGGCCGGTGCCCGGCTCCTGGAGGCGGTCCTTCACCTCGCTCCAGAGACCCGCTTTTTGCAGGCTGTTCTCGACGATCGCATCGAGATCGGCCTTGGATTTGGCAAGCCCATGAATACGCGGTCCATAGGCGATGTTCTCGTAAATCGACTTCGGAAACGGATTGGGTTTCTGGAAAACCATTCCGATTCGGGCGCGTAACTCGACAACGTCGATGGACCCGTCATAGATGTCGGCCCCGTCAAGCTCGATCCGGCCGGTCACCTTGCTGCTTTCGATCGTGTCGTTCATGCGGTTGAAGCAACGCAGGAAGGTGGACTTGCCACAGCCCGACGGCCCGATGAAGGCGGTCACGGCACGCTCGGGAATATCGATCGAGACGTCGAACAAGGCCTGCTTCGAGCCGTAGAAGACGTTCACCTCCCGGGCCTTCACACGGATTGGCCTGGGCGTCTCATCGGGCGTGCGCACCGTCGAGGACTTGATGGAATAGAGATCCGTCTGTCCGACGATCTTTTCGGTCGGCATGTGCATCTCGAGGACCTCCGCGTTTTCATTGTTCATGTGCGTCGCTCCAATCTCGTCCGCAGATAGATAGCCAGCGCGTTGAGCGCGATCATGAGCCCGAGCAGAACGATGATCGCGGCGGACGTGCGCGGTTCGAAGAAGTTGCGATTCTCATTGCCCTGCCAGAGGTAGATCTGCACCGGCAGCGCCGTGGATTGATCGAGCGGTGTTGCCGGGACCGCAGCGACGAATGCGTTCATCCCGATGAGAAGCAGCGGCGCGGTTTCGCCCAGGGCTTGGGCGACACCAATGATCGTCGCCGTTAGGATGCCCGGATAGGTTACCGGCAGGACGTGGTGGAACACCATCTGCATACGCGATGCGCCAAGTCCGAGGGCCGCCTGGCGCAACGAAGGCGACACGGCCCTGAGCGACGAACGCGTGGCGATGATGATCGTCGGAAGCGTCATCAGCGTAAGGACCAGGCCGCCGACAAGCGGGGCGGAAAGCGGCAGGTGGAAATAATTTATGAAGACTGCCGCGCCCAACAGACCGAACACGATCGAGGGGACCGCCGCCAGATTGTTGATGTTCACCTCGATAAGGTCGGTGAAACGGTTCTTGGGTGCGAACTCTTCAAGATAGATCGCTGTGCCGACGCCAAGCGGCACCGCCAGCACGATCACCACGAGCATCATATAGAGCGACCCCATCAAGGCACCGGCCAGGCCGGCGCTTGCGGGAGCCGAACGCGAATCCACATTGGTGAAGATCTGCGAGGCGAAGGCGAAACGGATGGTTCCGTCTTCCTTGAGCCTGTCCGCGAGAGCGCGGGCTGGTGCCGAAAGCTGTTGCTGGGTGTCGGGCAGGCTGCGGTCGATATTTCCCTTCAGCCAATTATCTGCATTGGCGGAAGCGAGGAGATCCATTTTCACGGTCTGCCCGAGCAGGCCAGGATCCGCCACGAAGCGATCGCGCAGGACGAACCGCTCGCTCGTCTCCACGATGGACAGGGCCTGGCGCGTATCGACTTCGATGTCCGGTGCTGCCGCCCGCACCGCCGCCTCCAGGATGCGGTTCCAGTTTACGAGCGTCACCTGCCTTTCCCAATCGAGCCGTGCCCTTTCGTAGGCAGCGGCCGACTGGTCCGGCGCGCGGACGGGCTTGGGATCGACCTTTATGATGGCAGGATCGAAGAAGACATCCAGCGTCAGCTTGGCTTGCGTGAAAGCAGGGACACCCTTCATCAGAATCATGCTGAAGAGGATGACCACCGCACCAAGCGCAGCGCAGATGGCCGCGATGCCGTAGGCGCGGAAGCGCCGCTCGCGCGCATGCCGCCGCGCAAGGCCACTTCTAATCTTCGTCAGCGTCTCGCTGGGAGCCGGGGCTGTCGGGGCAACTGGAGAGAGCGTGTTTGCCATGGCTATTCATACTGCTCCCGATAGCGGCGGACGATGTAGAGCGCCACCACGTTGAGGATGAGCGTCATCAGGAAGAGCGTCAACCCGAGCGCGAAAGCTACGAGCGACTGCGGCGAAGCAAAATCCGTATCGCCGGTGAGCTGATTGACGATGGTCACGGTCACCGTGGAGACCGGCTCGCCGGGGTTGAGCCGCAGATAGGGGCTGTTGCCAGCGGCGAGGACCACGATCATGGTTTCGCCGATTGCACGGCTGACGGCCAACAGGAAGGCACCCACGATACCGGGCAATGCGGCCGGAAGGATCACGCGCCGGATCGTCTCCGATTGGGTCGCGCCAAGACCCAGCGACCCATCGCGCATCGCCCTCGGCACCTGCCGGATGATGTCGTCGGAGAGCGAGGAGATGAAGGGAATGATCATGATCCCCATGACGATACCGGCCGTGAGCGCGCTGGTGGCGCGGATATCGAGGCCGACCGTACTGCCGATTCTTGCGAGGAAGGGGCCGACGGACACGAGGGCGAAGAAGCCGTAGACGATGGTCGGAATACCCGCCAGAACCTCGACGACGGGCTTGACCACGTTGCGCGTTTTGGGACGCGCATACTGCGTGAGGTAGACAGCCGTCATCAAACCAATGGGCAGCGATACGAGCATGGCGATGATGGAAATCATCAGCGTGCCCCAAAGGAGAGGCAGGAGACCGTACTCGCCGGAGCCCGCACCCACGGTGGAAAAGCGCGGGTTCCATACCGTGCCGAAGAAGAAGTCGATGGGACTGACGAAGCTGAAGAACCGGATCGCCTCGGTGAGAAGCGAAGCCACAATGCCGATGGTGGTCAGGATCGCCACGACCGAGCAGGCGATCAACAGATAGCGTACAACGCGCTCCACCTCGTCGCGGGCACGAAAACGCGCGGTTATGCGGCTGCGAGCCAGATAGAGCCCCAGAGCGCCGGTGCCGGCCGCAGCCGCAATGACGAAAGCGAAGGAGAGCGTGCGAAATTCACGCAGCGCCTGACCGGCGGCACTCTCATAGGGAGCGGGTTCACCGATGACGCCGAAACCCGTCGCGATCTGGTTCACGCGATTGATGATCTGATTGAGTTCGGGCCCGCTCAACGCCCGAATATCGGGCGGCAGTTGCGCCATGACAAAGGCGCGCGAGGCGGTATCGCCGAAGAGAACCCAGAGCGCGAGAATGAGGAGCGCGGGAACCACCGCCCAAATAGCGACTAGCGAGCCGTGGTAGTTCGGACGTGAATGCAAGCGTCCGCTGGCGGGCGCGACTTGTCTGCTTCGCGACCATCCCGCCTGGTATGCGAAACCGAGGAGAAGAAGGAGGAGGCAGGCGACAATAAAGCTATTCACGATCAAGGCCCCCGTGTCTCAGCCGCATCCCGGCTCCGCGCCCCATACGCAGAGAATAACAGCGCGTCCAGCCAGGAATGAAGGGAGCCCTAATAGGGCTCCCCGAGCGCTGCAAGTCCGTTTTACTGGACATCGGCGGCGGTCAACGCCTTGCGCTCCTTGAAATTCGCGAGCACTTCCTCGGTCTTCTCGGCGGGTTGCGGGATCATGCCGGCACCTTCAAGCGTGCCCCCCGCGCCGGCCATCTGCTCGGAGAGGAAGAACTCGACATATTCCTCGATGCCCGGGATCTGGCCGATATGCTCGCCTTTGACGTAGAAGAAGAGCGGGCGGGAGACAGGGTATTCGCCGGAGGCGATCGTCTCCAGCGAAGGCGTAACGCCGGACATGGTGGCGACCTTCAGCGTGTCACGGTTCTGCTCGTAGAAACTCAGGCCGAACACGCCGAGCGTATCCGGGTTGCTCTGCAGGCGGGCAAGCGTCTCGGTGTAGTCGCCGGCGATCTCCACGACCACGTCCTGGCGCACCGTGGAGCAAGCGGCTTCCTTTTCCTCCTCGACCATCTCCGGGAGTCCGGCCTCTTCGCAGCCGGCAGTCAGCACCTTCTCTTCGAAGACTTCACGGGTGCCGTGGTTGGAGGCGGGGATCGCGACGGCGATTGGCTGATCGGGGAGCGACTCGTCGATCTCTTTCCAGCTCTTGTACGGGTTGGAGGTCATCTTGCCGTCGACCGGCACTTGGGCGGCGATCGCCTTGTAGATATGGACGGGCTCGAGCGCGAAGTCGCCCTTGTCGGCGCTTGTGGCGAAGACAATACCGTCAAAACCGATCTGGACCTCGAGGATCTGCTTCACACCGGCCTGGTTGCAGGCCTCGATCTCGCCAGCCTTGATGCGACGCGAGGAGTTGGCGATGTCGATCGTATTCTCACCGACACCCTGACAGAACTGACGCAGGCCACCGCTCGATCCGCCGGAACCGACCACCGGCGTCTTGAAATCCGGGAACGCGTTGCCGAACTCTTCCGCTACGATGCTGGCGAAGGGAAGAACGGTCGAGGATCCGGCGATCTGGATCGTATCGCGCGACTGCGCGGCGACGGAGCCAAGAGAAGCGGCGACGGCGACGGACGCCACAGCTGCCGCGAGGAAATACTTCTTCATTTGAGCCTACTCCTGTCCGGAATGCGGTGTCGACGCCATGTCGCGTCGGGAGTGGCATTAGCGGCGACATGTAACAGTTCGATGACAGTTTCATGTCGGGTCCGTAAATCTTGGCCGGACAGACTTCGAGCCCGGCAAGCCTTCTGCCACGCTCCCGATGATACAGCCGTAACATCGCTGTCATATCCAGGTTCCGTACCGCCCCCTTTCACCGCGCCGTCTCTCTTGGTGGGAAGCAAAAGGCACGGAAATCGGGGCGGTACCGGCTGACGCAAGTATTACAAAGATGTAACATTTTTTGCCGCAGTCTTGCCACAGTTGGAGCAATTCTCCCGTTTTCGTAAATCCGAATCCACGGCCGGACGCCGTGAATTCCGCATTGATCGCGAAGCGGGGAGGCTATCCATGATTCCTGCGCACGCTTTTTCTGCGCGCAACACTCTCACAACACTTATTGCTACAACCTTCGTCACGGCCGGGATTTTGCTCAGCCCCGGCTCGGCCCATGCCCAGGCAAATCCGCCGCCGGCCACGGGCCAGGAACTCCAGGGGCTATGGCTTACGACCCCCTACCCGGTCTTCTACGCCCAGAAAGGCGAGGAGGTGAATATCGGCCTTTCGCTCGCCAACAAAGGGTTGGCGCCGCAGCGGGTAGAGTTCGGCCTATCCGGTCTGCCGGAAGGCTGGCAGTGGCAGATCGAAGGTGGCGGCAAGCGCGTCGGAGCTGCGATTGCCGGTTCCGACCAGACGGTCGACCTTTCGCTGAAGGTGACGCCTGCCGAAAATGCAACGGACGAAACCTATCGGTTCACCGTCACCGGGCGTGCCGGCGACCGAACGCTCGAATTGCCCGTCGCGGTGACATTGTCGGAAACCGAACCGGCAAAATTGACTCTGGAGCCAGAACTGCCGGCGCTCCGGGGGACTGTCCGCTCATCCTTCGACTATCAGGTGGCGGTCACAAATGACGGCCAGGAAGATACCGTCATCAATCTGGTGTCCGAAGCACCGCCCGGGTTCCAGGTCACATTCAAGGAACGCTACGGCTCGCAGGAACTCACCAGCCTTCCGCTGAAGGCGGGTGAGAAGAAGGATCTGTCGGTTTCCGTCAAGGCGCCGGAGAACGCCCAGGCGGGGCAGTATCCCGTCAGGGTTGGCGCAGCTGGCGGCAACGCGTCGGCCGAAACGCAACTCGTGCTCGACATCACCGGCCAGCCGCAGCTCTCCCTCGCCGGTCCGGGCGGTCGTCTCTCGGGAGATGCGACCGCTGGCGAGCAGCGCAGCTTCAATTTCACGGTCGAGAACCGGGGCACTGCGCCCGCCCGCGCCGTGAAATTCTCGGCAAGTCCGCCCTCCGGCTGGAAAGTCGAGTTCAGTCCCGAAGAGATAGCCGAGCTGCCGGCTGGCGAAACCGCCGAGGTGGCGGTGAACATGACGCCCTCCGACCAGGCGATCGCCGGCGACTATGTGGTGTCCGTGCGCGCCAATGGCGACGGTGCCTCGGATAATGCCAGCTTCCGCGTCACCGTACGGACGTCGACCATCTGGGGCGTCACGGGGCTCGGCGTCATCGCCGCCGCCGTCGTGGTCCTTGGTTTTGCGGTCACACGGTATGGCAGGCGATGAACACGGTCATAGAGACGAGGGACCTCGTAAAGCGCTACGGCCGCCACGCGGCCGTGGACGGGCTTGACCTGACGGTCGAGAAAGGTGAGGTGTTCGGCCTGCTTGGGCCGAACGGCGCCGGCAAGACGACGACCATCCTCCTTCTTCTTGGCCTCACGGAGCCGACATCCGGCGCGGTGCGCGTGCTCGGCCTCGATCCGCTGCGTAACCCGCTCGAGGTCAAGCGCCGGGTTGGCTACCTGCCGGACCAGATCGGCTTTTACGACAATCTGACGGCGCGCGAAAATCTGCTTTACACCGCGCGCCTCACCGGACTTTCCACGGAGGAAGCCAATACGCTGATTGGAGAAGCGCTGGATCGCGTGCGGCTTACCCACGCCGCTGACCGCCGCGTCGGCACCTTCTCGCGCGGCATGCGCCAGCGCCTCGGTCTTGCCGAGGTGCTGATCAAGCGCGCTGAGATTGCCATCCTCGACGAGCCGACTTCCGGCCTCGATCCGCAATCCACCCAGGAGCTTCTGGAACTCATCGTCGAGCTGGGGCGGGAAGGAATTACCATCGTGCTCTCCTCGCATCTGCTTTCCATGGTCCAGACCATCTGCAACCGCGTGGCGCTCTTCAACCGCGGGCGGATTGGCCTTATGGGCCGGGTCGCCGACCTGACCAGCGACGTGCTCGGCGGAACCCATGTGGTCGAGGTGGAAGCGGGCGACGTGGATCTGAGGGCGGCCCTTGACGGCGCACCACACATCACCGGCGTGACGGAACAGCGGCCGGGCTTCTGGCGTGTGGATGCCGATGCCGACGCGCGGCCGGAAATCGCCCGCCGCGTGGTCGCCGCCGGCGGCCTGCTCCGCACCATGTCCATCCGCCACACGACCCTGGACGAGGTCTATGTCAGGTTCTTCGAGGAGTACAAGATCCATGCCGCAGCGTGAAGGCTCGCCCTTTACCGGGCTTGCGACGGTCGCCCTCAAGGAAGCGGCCGACCATATGACGAGCGCGCGCATCCACCTGGTGATGCTGCTCGTGCTTCTCACCGCCATCGGCGCTGTCTATGCGGCGATCGGCCAGATTTCCCAGACCGTCAGCGAGGACCAGTTTCTTTTCCTTCGCCTGTTGACCACGGCGCAGGAACCGTTGCCCTCCTTTGTCGCCTTCCTGGGGTTTCTGTTGCCGCTGGTCGCGATCGCGCTCGGCTTCGACGCCATCAATGGTGAGTATAATCGGCGCACCATGTCGCGTATCCTGTCGCAACCGATCTACCGCGACGCCCTTCTGACAGGCAAGTTCCTGGGATGCCTGCTGGTCATCGCTCAATGCCTGCTCGTGCTATGGCTCCTGGTGATCGGTCTCGGCATCCTGCTTCTCGGCCTGCCGCCAAGCGGAGAAGAAATACTGCGCGGGCTGGCCTTCCTGCTCGCCTCCTTCGTCTATGCGGGCGTGTGGCTGGGAGTGGCGATGGTGTTCTCGACCATCTTCCGCTCGCCTGCCACATCGGCACTGGCCACCCTCACGGTCTGGCTGCTCTTCACCATCTTCTGGCCGATGCTGTCGCCACTCATTGCCGGCGCGGTGGTGCCCGTCGATCCGTTCGACCCCATGACGGCAGTGAACCAGGTCGAGGTGCAGCGGGCGATCGCCCGGATCTCGCCCAATACTCTCTTCGGCGAAATGACGCTGGCGATCCTCAATCCGGAGACGCGATCCCTGGGCATCGTTTTCGCGAACCAGCTCAGCCAGGCAGTGATCGGGGCACCGCTGCCGGTCTCGCAAAGCCTGATGCTGATCTGGCCTCAGCTCTGCTGCATGGTAGCCGCGCTTCTGGTGTTGTTCACCGGAGCTTACGTCTCCTTCCAGAGACAGGAGATCAGGGCGTAATCCGCCCTGGTCACCACTATTTTTTCCAAAGGACCTCGCCGAAAAACCTGCGGCGCGCTAACTTCGCTTGCGTAAAGCGGAGTGTAGCCATGCGCAAAACGCTTCTTATCGCCGCCCTCGGACTGGGTTCCGTTCTCGGCGCAGTCACTCTTCCAGTTGTCATAGCCATCGCACAGACCGAGGGGGGAACACCTCCTCCCGGCGACGACGGCAGTGGTGGCGGCTGCGATCATCGCAAAAAGGATCCGGTCACGAGCTGAGGAATTCGGGCACCTGTAGGCGCGGAGCAGGTGGGCGATGCTCCGCGCCCTGGTGCTGCCTTCAGATCGGTTCCCCTGTGACGGGATTGATCTTCATTTCAACCTTGGCTTTGTCGTTGGTGAAATAGATGATCTCGTAATAACCATCATCATCCCAATCGAGTTCGTCCAGGAAACGGAAGTCGGCACGAGCCTCGATCTTGGCAACGATCTCCGAAACCTTCATGGCGTTTTCGGGAGGAACTGTGTTTTCATCGGCCATCTGCGCAAGAACGGGCGTTGAGGATAGGATGACGACCAAGGAAAGCGCAAAGATGCTTCTGTTATTCATGAAAAATGCCCTCTCAAGACTGTGCAGACGCAGTTCAACTTGAGAAAGCCGCAGGAAGTTCCGTCTTGCAAACATTGCAGCGGAACCCTGGCCGGCTCTTGAATGTTTTTCCGGGCGAAAGGAAGCACAATGCCGCCCAGTGACAATCCCAAGCAACACCCGCGCTCGAACATGGAAAAGGATCCCGCCGATTGGATCAGTGGCGACGAGCCGATGACCGGAGCCCAGGCATCCTACCTGAAGACGCTCGCCGAGCAGGCCAACGAACCGGAAGCCTATGCCGAAGACCTCACAAAGGCGGAAGCATCGAAACGTATCGACGAGCTGAAGCGAAAGCTTGGATTGGAGAAGGACGATCGAAGCGCCTAATCCATCACCGGGAGTCCCACAGCCTGCCCATAGCTGACCTGCGGCTGAGCCACCCGCTTGCTCAGCGACGGATCAAGGGCCTTCGAGAGAACACCGCCCAGACAGACAGCGAACATAGCGGCGAAAAACAAGCGTATAAACATTTGGATCACCCCCTTGGAGGATCTCACGCTATCTGCGATCGCCAGAACTGTGGCTGAATGCGGCGTTCATCCGCAATTCAAACATCTTACCTGAGCGTAAATTGTTGTGTGTGCAGAAATCCGGCGACGCTTACGGCCCGCCGGCAAGCGCCCCGATCACCACCATTGTGAGGTCGTCGAGGTCGATTTTGCCATTAACCAAGATCGTCGTTTCCGCCGGGGAGACTTGCAAGCTCCCCGGATGAAGGTCGGCCTGACGCTTCAATTCGTCGATGATCGCCTGCTTCACCTTCTCTTCGAGGGGAGAGGCACCTCCGGGGTTCATATTGCCGGCACCCATTTCCAGAACACGCCTTCCATTCGTTCGGGGTAGTACTCGAATCGCATTCGAAGCGACGGCCATCGGCTCTCGCCGCCTCGATGGCTGCATCGCTGACCGGCTTCATGCCTGTTCCCGGGGCGAACCATTCCTCAAGCAGATCGCTCGGCACATAAGCTCCAATGCGCAGCGGAAGTTTCGTAAGCACGATATCCATGTCTTCCGGCGGCATGACTTCCTCCAGTCATCACCCGAACAACCGGCGCACGGCCGGATCGTTCCACCCGAAGGATAGTCCAGCCGGGCAGGCGCAAAATCAAGTCAGCAAAAAAGAATGAAACTTTTAGGCACCTTGGCCGTTTTGCATAGTCAGGCCGAGGGAACCCGATGAATCAAGAACAATCTATCCAGCCGCGCTTCAAGTCACCCGTCCGCATCAGCCTCCACCCAGGAAGAACAACAGATATCGAAAGCCCCCGACAGGCCTTCGATTTCTTGAGAACATGCCCCGTGCAGGAAGGCCCCATTTTCGAAGGGGCGTTGGAGGCCTGCTTCGCCGCCACCTATAACGATGAGGCTATCGAAGAAGCGCGCCGGGGCCTGAGGACTTTCGCAAAGGCCCACGGCTTTCTTGTCTAGGAAAGGAGCGCGCCCATGGGCGCCCCTGGTCGGATCAGCTGTGACCGGCGACCCTCTTCGGCTGGTATGGCGCCTCCAGCGCGGCCACATCCTCGTCGCTGAGTTCCACGTCGAGCGCAGCGACGGCGTCATCATACTGGTTCATCTTTGAAATGCCCACGATCGGCGCGGTGATGCCGGGGCGCGATGCAACCCAGGCATAGGCGATCTGGGCCATCGGGCGACCGTGGCGCTCAGCCACCTGGCGAACGGCTTCAATCACCCTCGCATCCTGCTCCTCGGTCGATCCATAGAGATTGACCTGCGTCCGATCGGTCTGGGCGCGAACCGTCGACTGGTCGCTTCCCCTGCCTGCGAGGCGGCCGCGCGCCAGCGGGCTCCACGGGATAACGCCGATCCCCTCGCTGCGGCAAAGCGGCAGCATCTCGCGTTCTTCCTCGCGATAGATGAGGTTGTAGTGAGGCTGCATCGACACGAACTGAGCCCAGCCGTGCTGACGCTGCATGCCGAGAGCCTTCATGAACTGCCATGCGAACATGGAGGAAGCGCCGAGATAGCGCACCTTGCCGGCGCGCACGAGATCGTTGAGCGCATCCAGCGTTTCCTCAAGAGGCGTCTCATAGTCGAAACGATGGAGCTGGTAGAGGTCGATGTAATCCGTGCCTAGGCGCTTCAGGCTGCCATCCACTGCCTCGAAGATGTGTTTCCGGCTCAATCCCCGGTCGTTGGGATCATCGCTCATCGGATTGTAGAGCTTTGTGGCGATGACAAGCTGGTGCCGCGCACGAAGCCGCTTCAGCACCTTGCCGGTCACGACCTCGCTTTCGCCAAGCGAATACATGTCTGCGAGATCGAAGAAATTGATCCCGAGGTCCAGAGCCCGCTCGATGATGGGAGTTGCGCCGGCCTCATCCAGAACCCAAGGCGCCCATTTGGGTGAGCCGAAAGTCATGCAGCCCAACGCAAGGCGTGAGACCTTGAGACCCGACCGGCCAAGATTGACATATTTCATCGATACACCCTCTTAACAACCAGCTTCGCCGACTGCCACTATGGCAGAAACCAGTCGCCAATAACAATGGCGAGAGTTCAGTCAATCTGCCCAAAAAACAGGCGATATTGCCCTAAATGCTTGATTTTCAATGTTAGCCGGTGTTCTGAAAAAATGATGCCGGTCCATTGCGTCAGCAAAAAAACATGCTACGGTTGAGTGTATCAAGGTATTAGGACACATGTTCCCGGTAGACGCCTCCGCCATAGACAAGTCGCTGCCCGTACCGGTGGGCACGCAGCTTTATGGCCTCTTGAGCTACTACCTCTCCCATTCGGACGTGCCTTACGGCACCAAGCTGCAATCCGTGCGTCAGCTGGCTGCGGAATTGCGGATCGCGCCAATGACGGTGAGCCAGGTCTACCAGCAGCTTCGCGATGCCGGGTTGATCGAGATGCGGCGCGGCAAGGGAGCTTATTCGGCACGTGACCCGCATCGCCGCCTGGGTGACGAGGGTGCAATGGCGAGCCTGCGCGAGGAAATCGGCAAGGTTCTGGACAGCGCCGACCGGCTGGGTATCCCTCCATCCACGCTCGCCACCATGATCACGGCTCAGGCACAGCTGAGAAAGCCGCGAAGCGGTCTCACCATCGTTTTTGTCGGCATTTTCGAGGCGGCGGCGCGTGACTATGTCGCCGAGATACGCCCGGTTCTCGAACCTGGAGATCAGATCAATCTCGTCATGCTGGACCAGCTGAAGACCTCTCCAGAGGCGCATATGGCTCTACGGCGTGCCGACGTGGTGCTCACCTTCGTCCACCGGGAAGTGGAGGTGCGGAAAATCGTGCCGGAGGCCAATATTCTGGCGATCCGCTTCATTCCCTCCACCCATACCCGTCAGGCCCTTGCCGGCCTTTCGCCAAAGTCGCGCGTCGCCGCCATCACCTATTTTCAAGACTACATCGCCATCATGAAGCCCAGTGTGCGCGAATTCGCGCCGCATGTGTCCGACATCACTGCGGCATGGGCATCTGCGCCGGATTTGGCCGACCTTCTCGAGCGGTGCGATGCGGTGATCTACGCAACCGGTGCCGACGACGTGCGGCGCCTCGCGCGGCCGGGCATCCCCTGCTTCGAATTTCGCCATGCGCCGGACCCGGACGCGTTGGAAAATCTGCTGGTGCCCTATCTGGCGCATTTGCGGCGCGCCAAAGCCGCAAAGGCAGATGCCGTGGAAACCACGGTTCCCCAATCTTCGAAAATGCAACGCCGCAGGAACAGCCGCGAAGCGGCATTTCAGTCCAGAGGGTGACGACCATGAAAAAACTGCTGCTTTCCACCACCGCATTGATCCTTGCCATGGCGATCGGCCCTGCCCTCGCCCAGGAAGAGATCGTCGTCGGAACGGATGTCGATGCGGGTACGCTCGATGCGCGCCTGACGCGGGATACGACCGCTTATCGCGTGGCCGACCTCGTCTATTCCGGCCTTGTCCATATCACGCCGAAGCTCGAAGCCGTTCCCGATCTTGCCGAGAGCTGGGAGACGCCGGACCCGCAGACCTTCGTCTTCAAGCTGCGCGAGGGGCTGAAATTCTCGGATGGCACGCCGCTGACCGCCGATGACGTGGTGTACACCTACACGACGCTCCTCGATCCCGATTTCAACGCGCCGATGCGCACGCTCTATACGCCGATCAAGTCGGTGGAGAAGGTTGACGACCTCACGGTGAAGTTCAACCTCGATACGCCTTACGCGCCTCTTCTGTCCTACCTTGATCTCGGCATTGTTCCCCAGGAGCTGGCCGAAGGAGGACAGGACCTTGCCACCCAGCCGGTGGGAGCAGGCCCGATGAAGCTTGCCTCCTGGAATCGCGGGGCGGAAATCGTTCTGGAAGCCAATCCGAATTACTGGGCGGGCGCTCCGAAGATCGAGAAAGTGACGTTGAAGATCATTCCGGACAATTCAGCTCGCGCCCAAGCCTTCGAGGCTGGTGATCTCGACGTGATCCAATCGCCCCTGTCCCCTCAGGATATTTCCCGCCTTGCCGCCGATGACCGTTTCGGCAACGCGATCATGCCGGGCCTCGGCGTCACTTATATCAACTTCAACACCAAGGACCCGCTGCTTGCCGATCCGAAGATGCGGCAGGCCTTCGCCATGCTGGTGGACCAGCAGACGATTGTGGGCGATATCTATCAAGGGGTGGACGAGGTAGCGACCTCGGTTCTCCTGCCTTCTTCCTGGGCCTATTCGCCGGAGATCAAGCAGCCGACCTTCAATCTCGAAGGCGCCGTGGCCCTCTTCAACGAGCTCGGCTGGACGGACAGCAACGGCGACGGCATCCTCGACAAGGACGGCAAGAACCTGACGGTCACCCTCGCCACGCACAGCGAAGATCCGAACCGTGTGCAGACCGTGGAATTCCTCCAGGCCATGTTCAGCCAGGCCGGCGTGGACGCGAAGACGCAGATCACCGATTGGCCGAGCTTCTCGACCAATTACGTGCAGAAGTCGCAGCACCAGATCGCCTTGCTCGGATGGCTGAACCTCGTCGATCCTGACCGGCTGCTTTTCTCGCAGCTCACCACCGGAGGTTCGACGAACTGGGGCGGCTACTCCAATCCGAAGGTCGACGAGCTTCTGGAGAAGGGCCGCTCCTCGCTGGACCAGAAAGAGCGCGCTGCAGCCTACCAGGAAGCGGCGAAGATCCTCGCCGAGGAACTTCCGTATTTCATCGTCTCCTATCAGGGATACCAGCTCTTCTACGACAAGGATTTCCCGTCCGAGGTGAATGCTACACCGCGCGGTTATTTGCGCGGCCTCATCGGAATGGAGACGCAGTAGATACCGGAGATACCAGGCCGGCCGCGCCAGGCGCGGCCGGCACCACGCCCTGGCGTTGATCCGCGTCAGATGAAACCCGCAGAAGCAGACAAGAAACCGACGCCGTGATTGCCTACATAATCCGCCGACTGCTGCTCTTCATTCCCATGGCGGTGGGAATGGTGGTGGTGACCTTTGGCCTCCTTCTCATCATTCCAGGTGACCCGGCTTCCGTCCTTCTGGGACAGGAGGCGTCGCCGGAGGCAATCGAGCGGCTGAGGGATTCCCTTGGCCTCAACGATCCCTGGTATGTGCGGCTCTGGGACTATTTCGCCAATCTCCTCTCTGGTGATTTCGGCACATCCATATTCCAGAACCAGCCGGTTGCGACGATCATTCTCGGCAGGCTCGGAGCGACCCTGGAGCTGGCAGTCGCAGCTCTTGTGATCGCCACGGTGCTCGGCCTCGCCATGGGTGTGATCTCTGCCATGCGGCAGGGCTCGATCGTGGATACGGTGACCATGATCTTCGCCCAGCTCGGCGTTTCCATGCCCGTTTATTGGCTTGGCCTGCTGCTGATGCTGGCTTTCGCGGTCCAGCTCGGCTGGCTGCCGGCGATCGGTCGCGGGCCCCCGCTACCGGAAGCTTTTTGGGCAGCTCTCACCGGCAAGCCGCAGGTATTGATGGATTCGCTCAGCCATCTTCTTCTGCCGGCGCTTGCGCTCTCGGCAATGCCGGCCGCGATCATCTCCAGGCTGACCCGCACATCCATGTTGGAGATGCTGCGCGAGGACTTCGTCCGCACCGCCTATGCCAAGGGCCTGCGGCGACCGCGGGTGATCATCCGCCACGTGCTGCGCAACGCGCTTCTGCCCGTCCTGTCGGTGATCGGCTTGCGCTTTGGAATGCTTCTGGGGGGCGCCGTGCTGACGGAATCGATTTTCGCCTGGCCGGGGCTCGGCCAGCTCACGATCACGGCTATTTCGCAGCGTGACCTGCCGCTGATCCAGGGCATCGTGCTGACCTTCGCCCTGATCTTCGCGCTCGTGAACCTGATTGTCGACCTGCTCTATGCGGCGGTCGACCCACGTGTGAGGCTCGGCTGAGATGCGCCTGCCGAAACCGCTTCGTAATCCCTCCTTCGTCATCGGCGCGGCGATCACGCTCTTCATCGTCGGCTGTGCCGTTCTTGCGCCCTATGTCGCCCCTTATGGGGTTGAGCAGATGGATATGCGCAACCGATTTGCCGGCCCCAGCCTGGAGCACCTGCTGGGTACCGACAATTTCGGTCGCGACCTTTGGAGCCGTATGGTGTTCGGGGCGCGTATCTCGCTCATCATCGCCGTGGTCTCCGTTGGCGGAGCTGCCCTGATCGGAACGGTGGTGGGCCTCGTTTCCGGCTATTTCGGGGGGTGGGTAGACCTGGTGCTTGGCCGCATCACCGACATCTTCCTCGGTTTCCCGGCCATCATCCTGGCGCTCGCGATAGTCGCCGTCCTCGGCCCCGGCATCGTGAACGTCTCGCTCGCTCTGATCGTGGTTTTTTGGACGGAATACGCGCGCGTCGTGCGAGGCGCAGCCCTCGTATTGCGCGAGCAGAATTATGTGCAGGCGGCACGCGCGCTGGGCGCCAGTCCGTTGCGCATCATTTTCCGCGAAATCCTCCCCAACGCGCTGGGACCGATCATCGTGCTCGCCTCGCTGGGACTGGGAACCGCCATCATTTCCGAGTCCGCCCTTTCGTTCCTAGGCTTCGGCCTTCCCCCACCGGCGCCGACCTGGGGATGGACGCTGTCCTACGGTACGCGGTTCATGCGCGACGAGCCATGGCTCGCCATCGTCTCGGGGGCCGCGATCATGATCACCGTGCTCGGCTTCAACCTGCTCGGTGACGGCCTGCGCGATCTCTTGGATCCCCGCCAGCTTTCACGCGGCGGTGGCGAGCGGCGAAACGACTGAATTTCCAACCATCCATTTCACGAGGAACAAGAAAAGATGGTCAAATCGACAAGAATCCTGCGGCCGAAATTTACGACCCATGCGGACGGCTCCGACGCCGTGCTGGTGATGCACGAGCTGGTCGGCGAAACGGACGGGCCGACGATCGGTCTCTCCGCAGCGATCCACGGCAACGAGAATACCGGCGCGCAGGCCATGGTCGACATCTACCGCGCCATCAAGGACCTGCCGCTCAAGGGGCGCATCCTTATGCTGCCGGTGGCAAATGCCCGCGCGATGGCGGTCAACCACCGCTTCACACCGATCGACGAGCTGAACCTCAACCGTGAATTCCCGGGCAACCGAAGCGGCAACTATACCCAGCAGCTTGCCGCCGCGATCACGTCGGAATTCCTGGAGAAGATCGATGTCCATATCGACCTTCACGCCGGCACGGACCGGCCCACGGTCGATTACGTCTACATCTGGAATGACGAAGCGCTGTCGCGATCCTTCGGCTCCAAGATCCTCTACCGGCCGGCGCCCGACAAGGACGGCACCGTATTCACCGGTACGACGAAGGCCGTGACACTCGACAAGCGCGGGATACCGTCGGTGGTTGTCGAGCTCGGCGGCGGCATCGTCGACCAGACGCCTTATGTCCAGCGCACGGTCGACGGCGTGCTCAACATGCTCCGCCATCTTGGCGCCATCCCCGGCGACGTGAAGCCCGCGCCGAAGCAGGTGGTGGTGGACGAGATCGCGGGCATCCGGCCGACACAGGGCGGCTGGCTCGAGCCGCTTTGCCCACCGCTTGGCGAGGTGATCGAGAAAGGCCAGCTCCTTGGCCGGGTGGTCAGCCCCTACACTTTCGAAACGCTTGAAGAGATCCCGACGCCGTTCGAGCGTGGCATCATGATCCTGTCGCACCTTTCCCGAAACCTGGTGGAAAGCGGCGACTACGGTTTCATGGTGGGCAACCTCGCGCGGGCCACGGACTAAGATACAGGACAAGGTCATGACGACGCCCGCCACCATGCCTGCGGATCGAAAGCCGGTTCTCTCCGTCGAGGACCTGCAAATTCGCATCCGCGGCGAACACGGACCGTTCACGGTCGTTTCCGACATGAGCCTGGCCGTGGCGGCGGGCGAGACCTTGTGTATCGTCGGGGAGTCCGGCTGCGGCAAATCGATGACGGCGCTTGCCCTCCTCCGCCTCCTGCCGGAGGCAGCCGAGATTGCCGGCGGCCGCATCGAGATCAATGGCCGGGACATCCTCAAGCTCAACGGCCACGATGTGGAAGATCTGCGCGGCGAGGAAATCGCCATGATCTTCCAGGAGCCGCTGACCGCCCTCAACCCGGTCATGACGATCGGCGACCAGATCGCCGAGACTGTCCGGCAGCACCGGAAGGTGAGCGCTTCCGCTGCGATGGCGCGCGCCGTCGAAGCACTGAAGCTCGTACAGATGCCGGATCCCGAGCGGCGCGCCCGGCAATATCCTCACGAGCTTTCCGGCGGCATGCGCCAGCGTGCAATGATCGCGCTGGCACTCGCCTGCGACCCGAAGATCATCGTTGCGGACGAGCCGACGACCGCGCTTGACGTGACCATCCAGGCACAGATCCTGGGCTTGATTGCTGACCTGCAGAAGCGCCTAGGCTCGGCGCAAATCCTGATCACTCATGACCTCGGCGTCGTTGCCGAGGTGGCGGACCGGGTGATCGTGATGTATGCGGGCCGCAAGGTCGAAGAGGCGTCGGTGTACGACCTCTTCGACCATCCTATTCACCCCTATACGAAAGGGCTCATGGGGGCGATTCCCCGCGGGCGCGCCTCCGAGAGGCTGACGGATATTCCCGGCACGGTACCCCCCATGTGGGATCTGCCCAAGGGCTGCGCTTTCGCGCCGCGATGCCCGGGTGCATCCGCCCGCTGTCTCGAGGAGCGGCCGCCCTTCGAGGAAAAGCGGCCCGGCCACTTCGCCGCCTGCTGGGAGCATGACGATGTCTGAAGCGCCTCTCCTCCAGGTCGAAGGGCTGACGGTTCATTTCCCCATCCGCAAGGGCGTCCTGCAGCGGCAGGTGGGAACGGTGCGCGCTGTCGACGGCATTGATTTCACATTGAAGCGCGGCGAGACGCTGAGCCTTGTCGGCGAGTCCGGATGCGGAAAATCAACCACCGGGCTTGCGTTGATGGGGCTCGTCAAAGCCACAGGCGGCACCGTAACCTTCGCGGGCGAGCGCATTGCCGGCTTGCGAGGAGCCGCACTGCGTTCGTTCCGCCGGCGCGTGCAGATCGTCTTCCAGGATCCGTTCTCCTCTCTCAATCCGCGCCAGCGCGTGCGCGACATCATTCGCGCGCCTCTCGACATCCATGGAGTCGGCACGCCGAAGGAGCGTCGGAAGCGGGTTGACGAGCTTATGGAGCGGGTCGGCCTCAGGCCTGATCAGGCGGACAACTTCCCGCACCAGTTCTCCGGCGGTCAACGGCAGAGGATCGGCATCGCCCGTGCACTTGCGCTCGAACCCGAGATCATCATCTGCGACGAGCCGGTTTCGGCTCTCGACGTTTCGGTCCAGGCGCAGATTCTCAACCTGCTGGCCGATCTCCAGCGCGACCTGGGCGTCTCCTACCTGTTCATCTCGCACGATCTCGGCGTGGTGGAGCATATTTCCCGCCGCGTGGCCGTGATGTATCTGGGGAAGATCGTCGAGATTGCCGACCGTGACGCGCTCTTCGCCAGTCCCACTCACCCTTACACCGAACTTCTGATGAAATCGGCGCCGTCGCTCGACCCGCGTCAGCGCCGTATTTTCAGCGCAAGCAGCGATTTTGTGCCGAGCGCGACGCGGAAGCCTGCGGGTTGCCCGTTTCACCCGCGCTGCCCCCTCGCGACGGAGAAGTGCACGACCGTGGATCCGGCGCTGACGTCGAGGGACGACGGGCGCCTCGTGGCCTGCCATCATCGCTGAACGGAGTTTCTGATGACCAGCATTCTTTTCACCAATGGCAAGGTGCTTGATCCCGAGGGGGGTGTCACCAAGAGCGGCCTGGACGTTCTTGTCGAGAATGGTCGCATCAAAAGCGTGGGCTCGGGCCTGGACGCCCCTTCAGGAACGCGCCGCATAGATCTCGCCGGGCGCACGCTGATGCCGGGTCTCATCGATTGTCACGTGCATGTGGTGGCCGAAACGCTGGATCTCTGGGCGAACATCATCGCGCCCACCTCGCTTGCGGCGCTGCGCTCGGCACGCGTCATGGAAGAGGCGCTGCAGCGCGGCTTCACCACGCTTCGCGATCTCGGCGGGGCCGACATTGGCCTGGTGCGGGGCGTGGAAGAACGTCTTATCGATGGTCCGCGCCTGATCATCTGCGGCAAGGGGCTGACGACCACCGGCGGCCACGCCGACCTGCGGCAGCGCACGGACGACCGGCCAGGCATGATGTCGGACCGGCTGGGTTCGATGGGTTATGTGGTGGACGGCGTGGATGCCTGCCGGGCAGCCGCGCGCGAGATGATCAAAGGCGGTGCCCGGTTCATCAAGATCATGGCCAATGGCGGCGTTTCCTCGCCCAACGACCCGATCGAGTCGATCCAGTTCTCGCGCGAGGAGATCGCTGCGATCGTCGAGGAAGCAGAGAACGCCAATATATATGTCTCGGCGCATCTTTATACGGATCGGGCCATCCGCCGGGCGGTCGAGCTTGGCGTCCATTCGTTGGAACACTGCAACCTGATCGAGCCGGAGACGGCCCGGATGGCGGCCGAAAAGGGCTGCATCGCCGTGCCGACGCTGGTGGCCTATGAGGCGCTGCACCTGGAAGGCAAGCGCTTCGGCTTCGGAGAGACCGAGTTCTCCAAAATCGACGTGGTGCGCAATGGCGGCCTGAGATCGCTCGAGATCATGCGCGATGCCGGCCTGAAGATGGCCTTCGGCTCCGACCTGCTCGGCGAATTGCGCAAATATCACTGCATGGAGTTCGAGCTTCTGGCAAAGGTCCTCACGCCGGCCGAGATTATCCGTTCGGCGACCGTGATCGGCGCGGAACTCTGCGGCTATGCCGGCAAGCTTGGCGTGATCACGCCGGATGCGCTTGCGGATCTGATCGTGGTCGACGGCGATCCGCTGGAGAATATCGCCCTTCTGCAGGACGACGGCGCACATATCCCGCTGGTGATGCGCGACGGCCTCATCCTGAAGGATCGCCTGAACTGAAGCCCGGACGCCGGACCCACCGGCCGGCCTCTGATCGAGGTCAATCCTTCCGGGCCTTCTCAGCCTCGTAGCGCGCCTTGGTTTCGGCGTTCATGGGATAAAGACCGGGGAGCGGCACGCCCCGGTCCACCTCCTTCATGATCCACTCTTCCATGCGCTCTTGCTCCGGAGCCTCCGCGACCACTTCGTCAAGCAGGGCGGCCGGGATCACGACGGCGCCGTCGTCATCGACCACGATGACATCGTCTGGAAAAACCGCAACGCCGCCGCATGCGATAGGCTGCTGCCAGCCCACGAATGTAAGGCCCGCCACGGACGGTGGTGCAGCGAAACCATTGCACCAGACGGGCAAGCCCGTGCCGAGTACGCCCGCGGCGTCGCGCATCACACCATCCGTCACGAGGGCCGCAACGCCGCGCTTCATCATGCGCGCGCAGAGAATGTCGCCGAAAATACCGGCATCGGTGACGCCCATGGCGTCTGCCACAGCCACCGCGCCCTCGGGCATATCCTCTATTGCCGCACGAGTGGAGATGGGCGAAGCCCAGCTTGCCGGCGTGGCGAGATCCTCGCGGGCGGGCACGAAGCGGAGCGTGAAAGCTGGACCGACGGCGCGCGGCTGGCCAGGCCTGATCGGTTTGGTGCCTCGAAGCCAGACATTCCGCAGGCCCTTTTTCAGCAGAATCGTGGTTAGCGTGGCCGTCGACACGTTTTTGAGCGTATCGATTACTTTTGTTTCCAAACCCATAACCCCTCCGTCAGCTCTAGGATCGCTTGGCAATTGCCGCAACCGGGCCGCTCGACCGTCCTGAGGCTTCGGGTTCTCGCTCGTGATGCCCCGGCCGTCAAGAAGAAGCCGTTCGATCCTGCCGTTGCCGTCAGCGCACCGGCGTAGGGAACACGACGGGGCGTAAGTAGTTCGGGGGGTTCCATCAGGAGGCTTCCCATGAACTCCATAATCTATCTCATTGGCCTCATAGTCGTGGTGCTCGCCATCCTTTCCTTCCTCGGCTTGTCATAGGAGGACATGATGGCAACCACGACAAATCAGGCTGACCGTACCCAGCCCGCCCAAACCACCTCAGGTACGGCAAGCTCGCTTGGCGACACCGCTTCGACGATCGGCTCCGACATGAAGCAGGAGGCGAGGAACCGCGTCGAAGAGGCACGGGGTGCGACTTCAGAAAGCCTGCGGGCGTTTGCCGAGGCAGTAAGGCACGCCGGCGACGAGCTGAAAGACAAGGATGAGGGTCCTGCTTCGCAGCTTCTGTCCCAGGCCGCCAGCGGGCTTGAGCAAATCTCTAATGCTATCGGCCAGAAGCGGCTGGATGACCTCGTCGGTGACGTCAGGCGCTTCGGACGCGAGCATCCGGGTGCTTTCATGCTCGGTTCGGTGCTCGTAGGCGTGGCGTTGGGCCGGTTTGCCCGAAGCGCCGCCCCGACAACGTCGCATGAAACAGCCATGGATCAGCAGGACAGCCTAGAGCCGTTACCGGATAGGCGGAGCCCGATGCCGGGAGGTAGCGATGTCTTCTAATGATGACCCGCGCGGAATTACAACCTTGATATCGGACCTGGCAGACCAGGCCTCGACGCTTGTAAGGACTGAATTCGAGCTTCTTCGCACCGAAATGTCGGAGAAGCTCGGACAGGTCAAAAACGGGGCAATCGAGGTGATTGCCGGCGCCATCTGCCTCATGGCCGCCCTGCTGGTTCTTTTGCAGGCCCTTATCGTCGCGCTTGCGCGCCTCGGCCTCGGGCCCGCATGGGCATCCCTTTTGGTCGGAGTCGTCGTCGCGATTCTGGGCGCCATCCTGGTCAGGACGGGAAGCTCGAACATGTCGGCGAGCAATCTGACGCCCGATCGGACACAGGCGCAATTGGATCGGGATGTGCGGACAGTAAAGGAGCAGATCCGATGACGCAGAAATCATCAGCCGAACTGGAGCGCGAGGCCGAAGCCGTCCGCAGCAGGATGAGCGAAACCGCCGAGACGCTTCAGCGGAAACTCTCTCCCGGCCAACTCCTCGACGAAATCGGCACGTATTTCAAGAATTCCGATGGTGCCTTGGCCCTGGACAATCTGAAAACCCAGGTCAGGGACAATCCGCTGCCCTTGGCCTTGGTCGGCGTCGGACTGGCTTGGCTTTTCATGGGGGGTGGCCCGAAAGCCGATACGTTGCGGCACAAGATGAGCGGCAGCGGCACTTATCCGAACACCGACGGAAGCTGGCCCGAGGAATCCTACGGCACGTCTTCCTTCGGGTCCGAAACATCTTCGGAAAGCTCGGCGACGAGCGCATTGCATTCAGCGAGCGAGCGGGCGCACGCGGCAGGTCAATGGGCGAGCGATGCTGGCCGGCACGCATCTTCTCGCGTTCGGGATGCGGGAAGCAACCTGCAAAGGATGGTAAGCGACACGCTCGACCAGGAACCGCTCATCATCGGGGCGCTTGGAATGGCCGTGGGCGCCGCGATCGGAGCCATGCTACCCACGACCAGAGCCGAGGAGCAAGTTCTTAGGCCCTATGGGCAGAAGGCGCGCGAAAGCGCGATGGATGCGATGAATAGTGGGCTGGAACAGGCGAAAAGCGCTGTTTCCGAAACCGTTCATTCGGCAACCGAGGAAAGCAGCAGCACCCAGGATTCGCTCACTGAGCGTGGCCAGCAATAGCCGGCAGAGAGTGTGACTCATCTGCCCGGCGGTATATAAGCGATTCGTCAAACCGGACGGATCGCAGATGTACCGCCTCGAACCGCGAAAAATAGCCTATCTCCTCATCGTGCTCGTGGTCGCCCTGGCCATCTGGTGGTTCGACCGCTAGCTCCCTTGCGATGAAGCAGCAAATCGGGGACTCTCGGCAGTGGGCCGGGGTCAACAAAGGGAGATGCTTGATGAGATTGCCGCTGCTCGCCGCCCTGCTATTTCTGGGAGCTTCCATTTCGAACGCTGTTGCCGAAGACTGCGCCGAGCCCGAAGACCAAGCCACAATGAACCAATGCGCGGACAAGGCCTACAAGGCAGCGGATGCGCGACTCAATACCGCGTATCAGAAAATCGTGGCACGCCTGGATGAGGATGCGAGAAAGCTTTTGACAGGAGCACAGCGCGCCTGGATCGCCTACCGGGACGCGGAGTGCCGGTTCCAGACCTCCAATGCCGCAGAGGGCAGCATCTATCCGGCGGTTCTGTCAGGCTGCATGCAAAGCCTCACCCAAGCTCGCCTAAAAGACCTCGAAACCTATCTCTCCTGTCAGGAGGGCGATTTAAGCTGCCCCGTTCCGGCTGCCAGATGATCCATAAGTACGATTAGGACGCCGACTACTCCATCGAGGGAACTGTTGCTCCTCCTCATGGTTGAAGAGCAGACGCTTCAATCTGGAGGCCAAAATGAGACAGAAATCGTCAGCGTCGCTCGGTGGGATGCTCGCGGTCGCGATGATGATCGGGACCGCAGCGCCGGTTATGAGCGCTCCTCTCAAACTTCCACAGGCTGCGGAAGCCACTCCCAACATCATCAAAGTCCAGGACCGCCGCTTCGACCGGGATCGCGATTTCAGATACCGCGACGATCGCCGTCGCGGCTGGGACAATGACCGCTTCGAGCGTCGTGGCGATGGTGTATATTGGCGTGGCCACAGGGGTTTCCGCGAGCGCCGGCCGGGATATCGCGAATATAATGGTTGGTGGTTTCCGCCTGCCGCATTTGCGCTCGGGGCTATTATCGGCGGCGCCATGAGCCAGGGCCAACAGGCAAGGCCCGCCGGCAACGCCCATGTCCAATGGTGCTACAACCGGTTCAGATCCTATCGTCCATCGGACAACACATACCAGCCTTACAACGGGCCGCGTCGCCAGTGCGTATCGCCTTATAGCTGACCGCAGGGGTCCGTGCTGCCTTGGCACGGACCCGCCTCTCTGGAACCTCAGCCTAACTCCGCGGTTTGGCGGCATGGTTCTGGAACAAGTCCGCCGGGTCACGACCAGTCTGGGCACGTTGAGCGCGCGTCCCGGGGCATTCGTAGTCCTGGGCAGCTACACGGTTCTATGGATCATCATCCAGCCGGAGACGCTGGACTGGCATGGATTTGCCACCCTCGTCACCTGGGCCATGACGCTCTTCATCCAGCGTGCCGAGCATCGCGATACCCAGGCGCTTCAGGCCAAGCTGGACGAGCTTCTTCGCGTTCATACCCGTGCGCGCAACGATCTTACCAAGCTGGATCAGGAAGAGCCCGAAGTCATCGAAGAGCATCGGGCCCATCAGCAGATTTCGGAATGAACGACTCTGAGCGCGCGCCAAGAGGCATCCCGTGATACAGTTCAAGGCTTAGCCGGAGGAGAGAGACATGCAGTGCCCACTAGACGGAGCTGAACTCGTGATGAGCGAGCGGCAAGGAATCGAAATCGATTATTGCCCAAAATGCCGCGGAGTCTGGCTGGACCGGGGAGAACTCGACAAGATAATAGAGCGGACCGCCGACGACGCGCCATCCGCTCAATATGGACAAAGACCGCAAAGCCAAAGCAGGGATCATTACGGCGATCGGGACCATGGCGCGCAGCGTCCTTATAAGAAGAAAAAGTCCCTGCTGGGCGAAATCTTCGATTTCTGATCAGGTATTCGGTGCGGAAGAAGTGAAAAAGGGCGGCCAAAGCCGCCCTTCATTCTGATACGCCTCCGTTACAGCGCCGCGCACGTCCATTCGGACGCACAAGGACGCCAGTAAGTTATCGAATCGACGTATCGCGCTAGCGCCAGCGCTCATGCTCCACCCTTTTGCGCGCATCCTTCAATTCACGCCGTTCTTCTCGGAGTTCGCGGCGAGCATCGCGAACATCGCGCCTTTCATGTCGCAGCTCCTGCCGGGCATCGCGGAAGTCCCGCCGCTCCCAGCGGTCGCGATCACGGTAGAACGGCCGCCCGCGATAATGGTCGTCCCAGTATTTGCCGAATGAGAAAGTGATCACGGGGGGCGCGAAGCGCGGTGACGGCGTGGGTGCCCGTATAGCGCCGGCCACGATCGATGAATGCAAGATAGTTCGATGACATCCAGCCGCGCTGGCGGCCATAACTCACATCGCACCACGACCGGCTGTTCAGGCATCCGTGAACTCTGACGCCCTCGCCCGCGCCGACCACATTGACCGCGGGATAGGCGGTGGAGGGACCTGCCCGAAGATTGACATTGGTGGTCGCGACTGCGGATGCGGCCATGGCCGCACCGGGCGCAAGTAGCGTTGCGAGAATGGCAACCGCACCGAGAGACTTATACGACATACGAACCTCATTTCTGGTGATGGGCCGCCGAAGCAGGCCAGGAAACGAGGCGGTTTTAAACGGTCCCGAATGAGCACAGGATGAACAAGCCGTTCATGAGAAAGGCATCAAGTGCCCGCTCGTTTGCGGCAGTATCAGGAGGCGGCGCGGACGTCCCGGGCCGCCTGTTGAAGAGAAAGGAAGGCCCGATATCGTGCCTCATGCTCCGTAGCGATCGCGCCGCCGGCGGGCTGGTAATCAGCCGATGTTCCGGACATGGAGCCCATAGCCGTAACGATGTCCGGGTAGAGACCCGAGGCGACGGCACCAAGAATCGCTGCGCCGAGCAGCACAGGCTCTTCGACTTGGCTGCCCAAGACCGGGCGTCCGGCCGCATCGGCCAGGATCTGGCGCACGAGGGGGTCCTGCCCCGCTCCACCGCTAATCATGATCCGCTCGACAATGGCCCCTGCCCTGTCCTGTGTTTCCAGGATTTGACGCAGGCCGTACCCTATGCCGCAAATGCCCGCGATATAAAGAGACACGAGGCTTGAAACATCCTGTTCCATGCCGAGGCCCGCGATGACCGCACGCGCGTGCGGGTCGGCAAAGGGCGCGCGATTGCCGAGGAATTCTGGAACGACGTGAAGGCCGCGCGCAAGCATTGCGGCCTCGGACGGGTCGCTTACCGCCTGGCGCGCCCGCTCGGAAAGCCATCCCGGCAATGATGTGCCCGCTGCCTTCGCCTCCTGCTTCGCTTCGGCGGATGCCGGATGAAACGACAAGAGCTGGTCGATGGCTGCACCGGCTGCCGATTGGCCGCCCTCGTTGAGCCACATGCCCGGAACCATGGCCTGGAAATAGGGACCCCAAACGCCTGGGATGAAGACAGGGTCGCGAGTGGTTGTCATCGTGCAAGATGAGGTGCCGAAGACATAAGCGAGATTCTTTTCCGGCTCTCCATCCGCGCCCACGGTGCCGATGCCGCCGGCATGCGCGTCGATCAGCCCCGCGCCGACCGGAGTCCCCGGCCGCAACCCCAGTTCGGCAGCCGCTTCGCCGCTCAGCCCCTGCCCGACCGGAGTGCCGGGCGGAACCACAGATTGTCCGATGGGAGCGAAGTCCCGCTCGGGCAGGTCGCCCAGGCCAATCTTGCGGAAATAATCCGGTTCCCAGCGGTTTTCATGCGCGAGATAGGTCCACTTGCAGGTGACGGTACAGGTGGAGCGCGAAAGGTCCCCTGTCGCCCGCCAGCTCAGAAAATCGGCCAGATCGAAGAATTGCCAAGCGGCATGGTAAGTGTCGGGCAGGTTCTCCTTGAGCCAAAGGAGCTTCGGGGTCTCCATTTCCGGCGAGATCACGCCGCCGACATAATCCAGCACCTTGTGGCGGGTCGCGTTGATCCGCTCCGCCTGCTCGATCGCCCGGTGATCCATCCAGACAATGATGTTGCGTTCGGGATTTCCACTCCTGCCGACGGGCAGCGGCCTGCCGCCATCTCCCAGGACGACAAGCGAACAGGTCGCGTCAAAGCCGATTCCGGCGACCAGAGACGGCTCGATGCCGGCCTTTGCCACCGCGCCGCGCACGGCCTCGCAAACGGCGGACCAGATGTCATTGCTCGATTGCTCGGCGATTTCAGCACCCTCCCGCCAAAGGGCTATGTCGCGCTTGTCTGCAGCGACCATCCTGCCATCCCGGTCGAAGAGACCGGCACGTGCGCTGCCTGTGCCGACATCTATGCCGAGCAGATAGGCTTCGCTACGGGCGAAAGAAGTCCGGTCCTGGGGCATTGGCGCTCCTGTGCGTCAGCCAGGCGGGGGCCCCCGCCGAAGGCGGCTTGTCTAGAGGTCCACGCTGTTCGGGAGAATGACGAGATCGCGAATGACCACGTTGCGCGGGCGCGTCAACATGAAGAGCACCGCTTCCGCCACTTCCTTCGGTTGCATCAGCGAGCCGTTGGCGAGCGCCTCCTCCATCTTGGCTTTCGGCCAGTCGTCGAGGAGGGCCGTCACCACCGGCCCGGGCAAGACTGCGCCCATACGGATGCCGTGTTGCGAAACCTGGCGCCGCGTCGCATGCAGGAAGGCCTGAACGGCGAATTTCGAGGCCGTATAGACCGGCTCCCAAACGACGGGCACCACGCCGGCAACCGACGAGGTGAAAATGATATCGCCCGTCCGGCGTTCTATCATGTGAGGCAGGACGGTACGGACGCAGCGGAACGCGGCGTTGATGTTCAGGTTGAGCATGCGATCCCAGGCATCGGGATCTCCCTCGGCCGCCGGGCCACCGACATAGGCCCCGGCATTGGCATGCAGGATGTCGAGCGGGCCTGCAATCTCGATGATCTTGTCGAGCATGGACGAGACCTGCGGGCCATCCAACAGGTCAACGACCAGAGGCCGGGCATTGGGGCCGAGTTCCTCGCAAAGGGCTTTCAGCCGATCCTCTGCCCGGTCGATCATGACGACGGTGGCGCCTTCGGCAAGGAGCGTGCGGGCGCATTCGAGGCCGATGCCCGATGCCGCGCCGGTGATGGCGGCGACCTTGCCCTTCATGCTTTCAGCCATTGTCTTTCTCCATTCGATTAGGATTAAGCGCGGCCATGGCTGGCGCGGGACTGGCGCGCAAGGGAATCCACGATCACCGCGATCGCAAGCACCGCGCCGGTGATCATGTAGCGGAGCGACGAGCTCAGATTGAGCAGCGTGAGACCATTCGATATGGACTGGATCACCAATATGCCGAGCAGCGCTGACCAGGCAGAGCCGCGTCCGCCGAACAGCGACGTGCCACCGATAACGGCGGCTGCGATCGCGTTCAGGTTCACGTCACCGGTGCCGGCTTGCTGGCTGGCCGATGCGAGGCGGGAGGCGGAAAGCACGCCACCCAGAGCGGCCAGCGTGGAGCAGAGCACGAAGGCCGAGAGCCGGATGCGGTTGACATTGATACCGGCGCGCCGCGCAGCCTCTGTGTTGCCGCCGACCGCGAACATGGACCGGCCCCATTTCGTGCGGGTCAGCGCGTAGTTCATCACGACGACCAGAACGACGAACAGGCCGAACATGTAGGGGATGCCACGCCCCTGGTTGAGATAGACCACCGCGATCAGCAGGGCCGCGGTAAGCACGCCCGCCTTGAACAAAAGAACGCTGATACCGGGGCTCGACAGATTGGCGGCGGCACGGGTGCGGATTGTGCGAAGGCCGAGAACGACCATCACCACACCTGGGACGATCGCCAGCACATAGCTGAGCCAGTCAGGCATCACCAGGATCTGTCCGAAACGCACGAGAGGCGAGCTGTAGGGGAGGTTGATGGAGCCGGTCGGCCCGAGGATGTAAAGCTGCAGGCCAAGCAACGCGAGGAGACCGGCCAGAGTGGACACGAAGCTCGGCATGCCGAAGCGGTTGACGAATGTGCCGTAGATGAAGCCGACAACGGCGCCCGTGGCAAGAGCGCCGAGCACGGCCAATGGCAGCGGCGTGCCCATATTCACCCAAAGGACGCCGACAAGCGCGGAGGCAAGTCCGCTCATCGAGCCGACGGACAGGTCGATCTGCCCGAGCAGGAGCACGCAGACGATGCCGAGCGATATGCATCCGACAGCCGCCGCGTCGAAGAGAAGATTGACGAGATTGTTGGGCGCCACGAAGACCGGGTTCAGCGACGTGAAGACCGTAGCGATGAGGATCAGCCCGACCACGACGGGCAGCATGCCCAGATCGCCGGTGCGGATCCGGTCGATAAAGCCCCGGGCCATGCCGGCGAAACCTTCATCATGCCGAACCCGAACGTCGGCGCGGTCGAGTGCGGCGGAACGGCTCTCATGCGTCATGTTCAACGCCTATCTGTTCAGACTTGCGGGCACGGCGGCGCGAGACCGCATTTTCCGTTGCGCCGGTTATGGCCGCTACGAGTTCTTCGTTCGAGTTTTCGGTGGTGAACACGCCATTGTTGCGCCCGAGACGCAGCACGACGATCCTGTCGGCGACCGCGCGGACGTCCTCCATATTGTGTGAAATCAGGATGACGCCGTGACCGCGGTCACGCAGCCGCTCGATCAGGTTGAGGACCTCCGCCGTCTGCGCCACACCCAAGGCGGCGGTCGGCTCATCCAGCATGATGATCTTGGGATCGAGCAGAAGGGAACGGGCGATGGCGACGGTCTGCCGCTGGCCGCCTGAGAGCGAAGCGATCGGCTGACGCACGGAAGGGATACGCGCCGAGAGCTCGTTCAAAAGCGTCCAGGCACGAACCTCCATCGCCACCTCGTCGAGATGCCAGGGGGCAACCTCGTGCCCCAGAAAGAGATTGGCGACCACGTCCAGGTTCTCGCAAAGCGCCAGGTCCTGGAAAACGGTGGCGATGCCAAGCTCCAGGGCCTTTGCGGGCGTGTCGAGCGTCACTTCCCGGCCCATGAACTCGACCGTGCCGGATGTGGGTTGATGCACGCCGGCGAGAACCTTCACGAGGGTAGACTTGCCCGCACCATTGTCGCCGACAAGCGCCACCACCTCGCCCGCATGGATATCGAGATCGATATCGGCCAGCGCGGATACCGCTCCGAACTGCTTTGAAATGCCGCGCAGGCGCAGGATTGGCTCGCCTCGCGTCATGTTGCCGGGGGACACTGCGCTCATTCGCCCTTCCCTCCTTTCTCGGCCCTGCGCCCACGCAAACTCGATCGCGTGAGCGCAATGGTCTTCTTCAGGATAGCCGCTAGCGCGCGCTTACTTCAGGATTCCGAGCTCTTTGCAAGGCGCCTCATATTCGCCGGTGCAAATCTCCTCAGGCGTCTGGATGCCCTTGTCGAAGATCTCGGCCTTGATGTTCTCCTTCGTGACCACGGCCGGCACGAAAAGCTCCGACGGGGTATTATAGAGCGTGGTCTTCGCCTCGGGAGTCTCCCCCTTCAGGAAGATTACCGCCACTTCCGCCGCTGCGCGGGCGACGATCTCGGAAGGCTTGGAGATGGTGTTGTACTGATCGCCGGAAATGATCAGCTGCAGCGCTGCAATGGTCGCGTCATTGCCGGTGACGGGCGGGAGCGGATTGACGCCAGCTGCCTTGAGGGCCGCGATCGCGCCGCCCGCCGTGCCGTCATTTGCGGCGACAATGCCCATGATTTCGGAACCGAAACGGGTGATCTGGCCGGCGGTCCACTCCTGCGCCTTCGGCGGAGCCCAATCCGGCGTGTCGTATTCGGCGAGCGTCTTGTATTCGGAGGCGTCAAGCGCCGCATCGATGCCGTCGCGGATCAGGCCAGCGGCGGCATCCGTCGGCGAGCCATTGATCTGAAGGACGCCGGATCCTGCGGGAACGCCCGTGGCCTTCAAATGATCCACGAGGGATTGAGCAATCGCCTGACCGATGCCCTTGTTGTCGAAGGAGACGTAATAATCCGCCGGGACATCGGGGATCGGACGGTCGTAGGCGATGACCTTGACGTCCTGCGAATGCGCAATCTCCACAAGGGCTGCGGCAGCCGCCGAGTCCACCGGATCGAGAACGACGATCTTCGCCCCTTGGGCGATGACCGAGTTGAACTGCTGCTGCTGCAGCGAGGCATCCGCATTGGCGTTCTGGTAGATCACCGTGCAGTCCGGGCAAAGCTCGTCCATTGCCGCCTTGAAGCCCGGGAAATCATGTTCTTCATAGCGGGTGGATGCCTGATCGGGCATCAGAAAGGCAACCGTCGCCGCCTCCTGTGCGGATACGGTGCCGGAAAGCGCGGCCATGGCCAAGGCTGAGGCGCCGGCAAACGTAAGGATCGTCTTCATGTCTGTTTCCTCCACATATCGCTCCAGCCCGAGAAGAGCTGAAATCATTCTTAAGGGGCTCCCGCGAGGAGAGGCTTCCCTGCCCGTGAATTTGTAACCGCCGTCCTGCAAGCCGTTTGGCCAGCATAGCCCGGTTTTCCATTGCACCATCGATTGTGCATACGTGCTCAATCGATGAAGCTAAGATTGTTGTTTCGTCGCTTTGGTGTCAAGATCAAATCGCGACATGAAAGGGTGAGCGCGTGGACAACGGCAGTGGCGCCGGCAATGGCGCCGGGAATTCGATAAAAAGGACAACGATTTACGACATCGCGGAAATCGCCGGGACCTCTCCCAGCGCGGTGAGCGCTGTCCTGAACGGCACCTGGAAGAAGCGCCGCATCAGCGAAAAGCTGGCGGAGCGGATTACCCGTATCGCAGAGGAACAGGGATACGCGCTTAATCTGCAAGCGAGCGTGCTGCGGCGGGAGCGCTCCAACATCGTGGGCATGATCATGCCCAAATACGACAACCGGTATTTCGGCGCGATTGCGGAGCAATTTGAGGCGCGCAGCCGGCAGCGCGGGCTCTTCCCGGTCATCACCTGCACGCAGCGCGAACCGGAACTGGAAGTAGAGGCCGCACGCGCGCTCGTTTCCTATCAGGTTGACCTGCTGATCGCCACCGGAGCGACGGATCCCGACCGGATCAGCGAGCTATGCGCGGCGGCTGGCATCAGGACGATCAATCTCGACCTGCCGGGAAGCCGCTCGCCTTCCGTCGTTTCGGACAATTTCGGCGGAGCACGCGACCTGACCCGCATCATTCTTTCCCGCATCCGCGCGGAGTTTGGGGTGCGCGAACCGCTCTATTTCATCGGCGGGCGCGCGAGCGATCACAATACCGCCGAGCGGCTACGCGGCTTTCGCGAAGCCCATGCCGAGTTGGGGCTCGAAGTGCCGGCGGACCAGATCATCATAAGAGGCTACGCGGCGGAGAAGGCCGAGGAAGCGCTTGAAACAATGGATCTGCCGGAGCGCTTCGGAATTTTCGTCAATTCCACCATCACGCTCGAGGGCGTGGTGCGGTGGATGCAGCGAAACAAGCGAGGCGGCAGATCCGGCCTTCGCTTCGGCTGCTTCGACTGGGATTCGTTTGCTGCCCGCCTGCCGGAGAACGTCGGGATGGCGGAACAGGACGTTCCGCATATGCTGGAAGCGGTGTTCGAGATGATCGACATGCAACCGTCGGCCAATATCCTCCGCAAGATTCCCTGCATCCTCCGCGTTCCCGATGAATGGAGCCGGACGGGAGAGGCTTTTCGGGAGGTGAACCTTGCCGGCTAAGACCGTCCGTCGACAGGCTGCCCTCAAGCCTCCTTTGCACTTTTTCGAGCTCGGCTGGGACGGGTGGACAGGTTGAGTGCGACGGCAGCGCGAACGAGCGCTTTCAATGCTTCCTCATCGATCTTGTCGCCGTCACGGATATCGATCGCCCGCCTGTTGTTGCCCTCCAGGCTGGAGTTGAAAAGGCTGGATGGATCCTCCAACGAGGCGCCCTTAGCGAAGGTCATCTTGACGACGTTCTTATAGGTTTCACCGGTGCAGATGATCCCGGCATGCGACCATACCGGCACCCCTCTCCACTTCCACTCCTCTACCACTTCGGGATCGGCCTCCTTGATGAGTGAGCGGATCCGGCCGAGGGTCTCGCCGCGCCAATCGTTAAGTTCCTGGATTCTCGCATCGATCAGTTGAGAGGGCGACGCGCCGGTTTCCTTGCTACCCTTTTCCATCAATTATCGATTCCTTCGCGCTTTATAGGGACCGAGCACGCCCGCGGTCGCGCCTTCAGATTTTTTCGCCGGGCAGCCGGCTAGCCTGCCTTATCCAATCGGCAAGCCGTGCTTCATCCAACTGGTTTTCGTAAACATCAAGATATCGCACTTCCTTGTGCTTGGACTTGCCGGGCGGAAGGGGATCGAGCGAGCTTCCGCGGAAGAAGGTCACCTTGATGTATTTCGTGAAGCAATGAAAGGCGGCAAACCATCCCTGCCCCTCGATACCATAAAAGGGGGAATTCCACTTGACTGCCTTGCTCACCTCGGGAACGACGCTCGTGATGATCTGGTCGATGCGGCGGCCGACATCGCTTTTCCAGCCGGGCATGGCCGCGATATAGGCCTGCACAGGAGCGTCTCCGTAGCCCTTGGGAATTTGAGGATTGCCACCCGCGAGGAGCACCGGCTTTGCGGCCACCTCAGAACCGGGGTCTTCCCCCTTGTTTTCGGGGCTCCCTGCTCGGGGCTTCTCGTTGGCCATCGCATTCGCTCCATTCGTGGACAGAAACGAGGATACCGCGATTTGGAATCAAGTCGACCCGCACTCCCGTGCGGCCTTGGCCGCGGCAGCCAATCCGGCTCCAAGGATCATCGTATCGCTGGCCAATATAAAAAAGCTGATCCCCCGCGCAGACCAGGCGTCGATATCCTCAGTCGACGGACGGAAGATGCCCACGGCCTTCCCGGCATCGCGCGCCGCTTCCGTGATCCTGCCGATTGCAGCATTGAGCTCTTCGGCGCCCGGCCTGCCGCCGGCAGAGAGGGAGACAGACAGGTCTCCCGGGCCGATAAAGATCATGTCCACGCCCTCGACACGAACGATCTCGTCGATATTCGCGAGCCCCTCCGCCGTCTCGACCTGAACGGCCAGGAGAATATTCAGGTTGGCCGTGTCGAGGTAATCGGGGATGCGGTACCCGTAGCAGGATGCGCGCCCCGGCCCGACGCCCCTTTCGCCCAAGGGCGGATAACGCGTGGCAGCAACCGCGCGCCGCGCCTGTTCTGCCGTTGCGATCCGCGGGACGAGCACACCTGCCGCACCTGCATCGAGCACGGAAGCGATCCATTCCTGCGCATGCCCGGGAACGCGCACCATTGCAGGAATCCGATGCACATCGGAAGCGCGAATGAGGTCCTCGATATGCTCCCGGCCGATCTGGGAATGCTCCCAATCAATGCAAAGAAAATCCACGCCTGATGAAGCGATAATCTCAATTGCGACGGCGTGTGGGATCGCCGCGAATGTCCCGATGAGCCGCTCAGATTCGAGACATTTTTGACGAAAGCCGGGCATGAAATCCTCCTCACCATTGAATCACCTGCGCAGGCCTCAATAACTCAGAGCCTTTCACAACGCACGCTGAGTCCGGCATCGGCGATAGAAGCAGCCGATACCGATCGCAACGGATGAGCTCTTCCTGATGGAAGCTTGAGGCTGCTCACCTTTGGCGAGCCGGCCAAATACTGCGCATAGGCGCACAAACAGTCGCGTGCCCACAGTTGGGGTCGCATTAGCCGGCGCTGACTTGATGGAGAAAGCTGGTACTCCCAAGGGGACTCGAACCCCTGTTTCCGCCGTGAGAGGGCGGCGTCCTAGACCGCTAGACGATGGGAGCGCTCAGAAGCCCGCGATATAGTCGGGATCAGCAGGAATTGCAACAGCCTCCAACCGCTTCTTCGAATATTCCGTGGAGCCGGTTCCAAATGCTCCTGCCGATCGCCACGAAAACCGCAAATGCGCGGCGCGGCGCCTGAGGGAAACCCCGCCGCGTGGCAGCATCGACGACAATCGCGCCGGAGCCGTCAATACGAGCACTCGTTCGCCGAGAGGGTTTTGCGGCCTGGATATCAAAAGGAACAGGCGCAGCCGGCAAACCATCGCTTGCGCGAAGCTGATTCTTTCCCGTCTGCGATTGTTCCTTTAGCTTCGGCTCACCATTCGCCACCACCGCCCAAGTCTGGCGCAGGTGGCATGGGCGGTATGGACGGCGAGGGAGGCTCGGGCGATACACGAGTGGTTGCGGCCTCAGACCGGCGCCTTTCGGCTTCTGCTTCCGCTTCCGCGCGCCGGCGCCTTTCGGCATCCGCTTCCGCTTCGGCGCGCCTACGCCTCTCTTCCTCGACCCCTGCGCGTCGGCGCGTTTCTTCTTCTGCCTGCATGCGCCTGCGGGCTTCTTCTTCAGCTTCCGTGCGCCGGCGCCGCTCTGTCTCTGCCTCCATCTCAGCGCGCCTGCGGCTTTCCGCCTCGGCTTCTGTCCGCTTCCGAAACTCGTTCCTTAGATCATCGAGACGACGGTTTGCAGCTTGAATTTCCTCCTGACGGCGCCGGTTTGCAGCTTGTATCTCGCGCTGCATGGAAAGCCTCTGCATACAACTTGCAAACCGCTCACTGCCTTCACGATGCCCGTAACTTAGGCAACGGTCCCGATCCGACATGGTTGCCTGCCTCCATGCCTCCTCTACAGCGGCACAGCCCGGAAGAGTAAGGCCGACAAGAAGAGCGGCCAAAATATGTGAACGACCCATAAAACACCTATAAATTAAGTAGACTATGAAATTACGTCAGCTTTATCGGAGACTATATACGGAGAACGCGTGAGTTATTTATAAAGGACATTTATATAATTGAATTATCTGGCGTCGTATTGCTCATCCTGCAGTATACCTTGAGCAGAGGCTTGAGCGGCGACATCTGCGACTCATGGACGGCATGCACCGGCTGGCGTCCAGGCTTCGAACGAAGGCGAAGCCAGCTTCTCCCGACGCAAGGCTATCGGGTTCTCATACCGTGTAGCCGGTGGGGATGCCGCCCCAAGCTTCGCTTAGTGTCCTTCGCCCGTCACCGAGAAACGTCCGATTATCTGCCTCGCCGGAATGTCGTAGAGGTAGATCGCTTGGCTTTCGTCGGCGAGTGCCACAAGCAGCGTGAGCCTGTCTCCCGCAGCGGAATGCGAAATGATGCGGGCTCCCGCAGGCAGAGGGATCGTGCCGGAGATCATCTCACCCGAAGGGACGGTGGGTACCGCGGATATTTCTCTTTCGGCAGGCTTCTCGCTCACGGATTTGTAGACAAGCGCCAACACCACGGCCATAACCGCGGCGAGCAAAATGCCGAGATTGATGACCATGAAGCGAACCAGTTTGCGGCGCACGCGCTCCGTGGCGGGGTCGAGCGGTTTCTCTTCATCAGGTTCGAGCGAGGCATCCGGCCCGGCCATGGGTTCTTCCAATCGTGAGAGAAATCGGAAATGAGTGGTCCTGATAGCGAAGCCGGCGCGGGATGGAAAGAGTTGCGGGCAGATGAAGGATCCGCAGGCAAGAGACTCGACCAGTGGCTTGCGACGGCACTCGCACCGGAATTCTCCCGCAGCCGCATACAGGCCCTCATCCGCGAAGGCGCGGTAACGCTTGATGGCCGGGTGGTGAGCGAACCCAAGCGAAAGGTTTCGATGGACGAGACCTACCGGATCATCCTGCCCGAGCCGGAAACGCCGGAACCTCAGGGCGAGGACATTCCGCTTGAGATCCTCTACGAGGACGACGCCCTGATCGTAATCAACAAGCCGGCCGGCCTGGTGGTTCACCCCGGACCGGGCAATTGGACAGCCACGCTGGTGAACGCCCTCATCCACCATTGCGGCGAAAGCCTTTCGGGGATTGGCGGGGTGCGCCGGCCGGGAATCGTGCATCGGCTCGATCGCGACACGAGCGGCGTGATGGTGGTGGCCAAGAGCGACCATGCCCACCGCCTGCTCGCCGCAGCTTTCGCGGATCACGGACGAGACGGCGACCTCGAACGCGCCTATGTCGCGCTTGTTTGGGGGGCTCCCCATCGCGCATCCGGCACCATCGATGTTCCCCTTGGCCGTTCCTCGAGCGACAGGACGCTTCGTTCCGTGGTGCCCGCCGGACGCTCCGATGCGCGCCATGCAGTCACTCACTTCACGGTTCTGGAACGGTACGGCCCCGGGGATCCTGGAGAGCAGATCGCCTCGCTTGTCGAATGCCGGCTGGAAACCGGACGCACGCACCAGATCCGGGTCCACATGGCGCATATCGGCCACCCGCTTCTGGGCGATCCCGATTACGGACGCGCGTTCCGCACCAAGGTCAACCGCCTTCCGCCGGAGCTGGCGCAAAAGGTCGCCACCTTTCCCAGGCAGGCCTTGCACGCGCGCCTCCTCGCCTTCCGCCACCCGGAAACTGGAAGGCTGATGCATTTCGAAGCCCCAATTCCTGACGATATGAGGGAACTTCTCGACGGTTTCGCCAGTTTGTGATCACGGAATGCGGATTGATACCGCGAGCCCGGTAACGTATTGTTGACCGGCGTAGGAAGCTTTTATTTCTCCGCATTTGTCCCTATATAGGCTATATGTCGTGGTGCGCACCGGTGCGGCCACGCGTCCGCCCGCCTCTAGGGGGCGAAGAAAGGAGGGTGCTAAATGGCCCAGACATTGCCAAGCATTGTATCTGGCGAGGGTGGTCTCACCCGCTATCTCGAGGAAATCCGTAGATTTCCCATGCTTCAGCCGGAAGAGGAGTACATGCTCGCGAAGCGTTATCACGAGCATGGCGACACCGACGCCGCGCATAAGCTTGTAACCAGCCATCTGCGGCTCGTGGCGAAGATCGCCATGGGATATCGCGGCTATGGCTTACCCATCGGAGAAGTCATCTCCGAGGGTAATGTCGGCCTCATGCAGGCCGTCAAGAAGTTCGAACCCGAACGCGGCTTCCGCCTGGCTACATATGCGATGTGGTGGATCAAGGCGGCTATTCAAGAATATATCCTGCGCTCGTGGAGCCTCGTGAAGATGGGCACCACGGCGAACCAGAAGCGGTTGTTCTTCAACCTCCGCAAGGTGAAAGGCAAGATTCAGGCTCTGGAAGAGGGCGACCTCAATCCGGAGCAGGTATCGGAAATCGCCACACGGCTCAACGTGAGCGAAGACGAGGTCATTTCAATGAACCGCCGTCTTTCGGGCGACGCTTCCCTCAACGCGCCGATCCGCGCAACCGAGGGCGAGTCCGGAGAGTGGCAGGACTGGCTTGTGGACGAACACGAGAACCAGGAGGAGATGCTGGTTGAGCAGGACGAATTGGAGTCGCGCCGGCGCATGCTGGAAGACGCCATGGGAGTCCTGAACGATCGGGAACGCCGGATCTTCGAGGCTCGCCGGCTTTCCGACGATCCTATGACGCTGGAAGAGCTTTCCGGCGAGTTCGACATCAGCCGCGAACGCGTGCGTCAGATCGAGGTGCGCGCCTTCGAAAAGGTGCAGGAAGCGGTGAAGGCCTCCGCTAAGCGTCAGGCCCAGGCCCTCCGCACCACCCAGACGCAGCACGAAGGACAGCATGCTTCCGTCTGAAGCTGTCTTGCCTGAAACTGCAGCGCGATGACATTGAAAGCCCTCCCATCCGGGAGGGCTTTTTCTTAGCCGCTGGATTCGGCAGCCCGGCTCCAGGCATCGAGCGCCTCGTTGAAGATGCGCTCGCCCGGCAGCCCCTTTTCCAAGGTGATGAGTGCTCGGCGGCCCGACGTATAAACGATGGGGATATCGATCCAATTCTGCCGTCGAAGCAGGGTGGAATTGATGCGCTGGTCCCCTTGGGTGTCGCTCAAAGCGACAAGGAAGAAACCATCTGCGATCTTCGCGGGAATGCCGAGGAGCGGGCTACCCGTGTCCTGCTCGCTCCGCTTCATATTGATCCGCAGCACATTGCTGATGCCGCCGCCCGGGAAATTTTCCGGCGTCAGGAAAATCAACTCGACAATATGGCTCGCCGGCAGGGATTGATCCGAATTGCGGCGAATGGTCATCCGAAGCTGCAGGCCTTTTTCCGGGATTGTCGCTTCCGCCTGGATGGCGGGCTCGGACGGCTGGTTCTCGCCGGCGGATTCGTTGATAACGGACCAAACGACCGAGCCGCCCTCGGCATAACCTTCAGAAGCGCTGGTGCGCTCCTCATAGAAAATTGCTTTCTGGCCGACAGGAACGGCGCCTTCCGCATCCTGCGATTGGGCCTCACCGGCTTGGCCGCTTTGGACAGGGCCGCCGGTTCCCTGCGTCACCTGCGCGACGGAGGTTCCCTCGCCCAGGCCCGGCTCACCGCCGGCGGGGCCTTCGTCAACCTCGCTTCCGTCGGGAAGAAGCCGCTGCGTGAATTTCTGCGGTGGCTGTTCCGCTGGCGTTTCCGGCGCAGCCTGAGCTTCGGCGGTGGGTTGCTCTTCTGCGGGCTGCTCGGGCAAAGCCACGGCAACCTGGTCACTGCCACCGTTTTCCGCAACCGCTTCGGTTCCGCCTGCCGCGCCGGCAACGGGCTCATCCAAACCCGAGAGGCCGGCGAGCCGCGCGGCCTCGTCGCGATAGAGCCATCCTGCAACGGCAGCGCCACAAACCACGAGAAGAAGCAGGACAAGCGGCACCATCTTTCCGATGCCGCCGCGCCGCTTCTGCGGTGTGGTGCTTGCCGCTATTTCGTCCGGGACAGGGTGGTCGAAAGGCGGCAGGGCTTCCGGGCCCTCAACGGTCGCTTCCCTGGTCTGCGACCAGTCGACCTCCTCGATAACCGCTCCTGCTTCCTCAGCGGATGGCGTTGCGGTAGCCACCAGCGGTGGAGCCGGATCGATGCTGGCAGGTTCTACTTCTGGCTCGGCGGCTTCGGGCTCGGCCGACGGCGCATGGTCCTCGCTCCAGTCCGGCTCAGCTACGGCCTCCGGCTCGGGTGCTGGCGCCTCCTCCGGTTCTCCCGCGATGGGGCGAACGACCGGCGCACTCCTGCGTTGGGTGAACTGAAGATCCGAGAGAAGGCTTTCGAATTCGTCGTCGAGTTCGGTTTGAACTGGCTCGGGCGCTGGAGGCGCATACTCCGCCTCGACCGTGGTGATCGCCTCGTCAAGAAGCTGCCGCTGGCGCTCAGCGACCTGCGGCGGCGACGAGACGGCGGCAAGCTTGGTCTCAATGGTGGCGCGCGCCTTTGCATAGATCTTTTCCCGCGCCTCGGGCGTATTCTCCTTCAGCGCCTCGACGGCCTTGCGCAAAACCGCAGCAAAATCTGCCATAACTTAAAATGCCCGCTCCTGCTTGCCCTTGCTCACCCAAATTCGCCTAGAACTCGCACGAAATTGTGGTCACACTACAACACAGTCCCAAATATTGAAATCACGCGCAGCTTGAGATCACACCAATTCAACATATTAGACGATACGCGTTCAGCTCCGTCAAAAGCTGCCTCGTATCTCACCCTTTCTGTCATCAAATGGCGGCAGATCTTCCCCTATAATGGTAGCCGAGGTGTTGTGGCATGCTTCGCGAAGATCTCCCTCGCTCCGGAAATACCGTCCTCTTTTCGCTAGTCCTGGAACGGGTCCGTTACGAGAATTGCATCCTCACGCTCCGGGCTGGTCGACAGAATCGCGACGGGCGCACCGATCAGTTCTTCGATATGACGGACATACTTCACCGCCTGGGCGGGCAGATCGTTCCAGCTGCGGGCACCGCGCGTCGTCTCTTCCCAGCCTTCGAGCGTTTCGTAAATGGGCTCGAGTCGAGCCTGCGCACCCTGGCTTGCCGGGAGATAATCTATCACCTGGCCATCGAGCCGATAGCCGGTGCACACCTTGATCTCTTTCATGCCGTCCAGCACGTCGAGTTTGGTCAGCGCGATGCCGTCCATGCCATTCGCCACCACCGATTGGCGGACCTGAACCGCATCGAACCAGCCACAGCGACGCTTGCGCCCCGTGACGGTCCCGAATTCGTGGCCGCGCGTGCCCAGGAACTCGCCGATCTCGTTGTCCTGCTCGGTCGGAAAAGGCCCCTCCCCGACGCGGGTGGTGTAAGCCTTGGTGATGCCAAGCACATAGCCCACCGCTCCAGGGCCAAGACCCGATCCGGTCGCGGCCTGCCCGGCCACCGTGTTCGATGATGTCACGAACGGATAGGTGCCATGGTCGATGTCGAGCATCGTGCCCTGGGCACCCTCGAAAAGGATGCGGCTGCCAGCCCGGCGTGCATCGTCGAGTATTTTCCATACGCGGTCGACGAAAGGCAGGATCTTGTCGGCCACGGAGGTCAGTTCCTGCATGATCGCTTCATGCGAAACCTCGGCATGGCCAAGGCCTCGACGCAGCGCATTGTGATGCGTCAGCAGCCGGTCGACCTTGAGCGAAAGCGTCTCCGGATCGGCCAGATCCATGACCCGGATTGCCCGGCGTCCCACCTTATCCTCGTAAGCGGGCCCGATGCCCCGGCGGGTGGTGCCGATCTTGGTCCCCGAATTCGAAGCCGCATCCTCGCGGAAACCGTCGAGTTCCCGGTGCAGCGACAAGATCAGCGCGGTGTTCTCCGCCACCTTCAGGTTTTCCGGCGTGACGGTGACGCCTTGGCCCTTCAGCCGCTCTATCTCCGCCACGAAGGCATGAGGATCAAAGACGACGCCATTGCCGATGACGGAAAGCTTGCCGGGACGCACAACGCCGGAAGGCAGGAGAGAGAGCTTGTAGCTCACGCCATCGATGACGAGCGTATGGCCGGCATTGTGGCCACCCTGGTACCGCACGACCACATCCGCGCGCTCGGAAAGCCAATCGACGATCTTTCCTTTGCCTTCATCGCCCCATTGAGAGCCGACGACCACCACATTCGCCATCAGGTGCTTCCTTCCTACCGGCCAGAGACGGGCTCTGCCTTACGAAAAACAGAGGCTCTATAGCGCCATGTGCGGCGCGATGCGACCCCTCTTTCGCCGCAGTCGAATCGACAGAGAGATTTTTAGGCCGGTAGCATCAAGAGGCAGGATGCTTTATCCCTTCGCATGCCAAGAACACGCCGGACGTCCGATGCTCAACTCAGCCTATCCGCTTCTGTTGCTGACCACCCTTTCTTGGGGCGGAAATGCTGTGGCGGGAAAATTAGCCGTTGGCCATATCTCCCCCTTCGCCCTGACTTTCCTGCGTTGGATATTGGCAGTCGCCGTGCTCTTGCCGGTCGCCTGGGGTCCGCTCCGCCGTGACTGGCCCAAGATCCGCAGCAATCTGGGCCTGCTCACGTTGCTCGGCATCATGGGGTTCACCTGCTTCAACGCCACGATGTATAGCGCCCTCACGCTCACTTCCGCGGTCAACGTCTCCATCGAACAGGGCGCCATCCCGCTCGTCATCATCGTGGTGAATTTCGTCTTTTTCCGCGTGAGGGCGAGCTGGCTTCAGATAGCGGGCTTCCTGCTTTCGCTCGTCGGCATCGCGCTCACGGCAAGCCACGGCGATCTTCGTCGGCTTACCGCGATGGACATCAATTTCGGCGACCTTCTGATGCTCTTCGCCGTGCTTGCCTACGGCTTCTATACGGTGGCACTGCGCTTCAAACCCGAGATCCATTGGGTAAGCATGATCACGGTGCTGGCGGTGTCGGCCCTCGTCAGCTCGTTTCCGCTTATGATTTGGGAGTATTCGACCGGCGACCTGCTTCTTCCGGACTTCACCGGCTGGATGGTGGTAATTTATGTCGCGCTGATGCCGTCGGTGGTGTCACAGGTCTTCTATATCCGCGGCGTCGAGCTTATCGGCGCCAACCGCGCCGGCTTGTTCGTGAATCTCGTGCCGATCTTCGGAACCCTGCTCTCGATCCTTCTGCTCGGCGAGGAGTTCTTCCTCTATCACGCGGTGGCACTGCTTCTTGTGTTCTTCGGCATCTGGCTCGCGGAAGCGAGCAGCAGAAAGAAAGCGCCTGTGCCCGCCCGCGTCCGTGCGCCCGTCGACGGTTCCTGACAGGGCCCCACCGCCCTGTCAGGGTGACCGCCGATTTCGTGCCTAGATTCCGACGTCGAACCGCAACGGCCTGGCCGAAATGATAGAACCGGCAGACCTGAGCTCTTCCAGAACCGTCTGCGGGAACGGCGCGTCGAGATAAAGAAGCGCGATCGCATCCCCACCCGGCCGGTTGCGCCCAAGCTGGAAGTTCGCGATGTTCACGCCATGCTTGCCGCAGATCGTGCCAAGCTGGCCGATGATGCCGGGCGTGTCATAGTTCGTGGTGTAGAGCATGTGCTCGCCCACCTCGGCATCAAGGTTGATGCCCTTGATCTGGATGAAGCGCGGCTTGCCGTCAGAGAAGCAGGTGCCGGCGATGGAGCGGGTGCGCTCAGTGGTTTTCACGGTGAGCTTGATATAGCCGTCAAACACGCCCGACTTGTCGCGCTTCACCTCCGAAACGATGATGCCCCGCTCCTTCACCATGATCGGCGCGGAGACCATGTTGACGTCGTTCACCTGCGGCCGGATCAGACCGGCGAGTGCGGCACTGATCAACGCACGCGTGTTCATCGCAGCGGTGGCGCCATCGAACAGGATTTCGACCTCCTCGATGGGCTCGTCCGTCACCTGGCCCACGAAACCGCCCAACACCTCCGCCAGCTTGATGAATGGCTTCAGACGCGGCGCTTCCTCCGCGGTGATCGAAGGCATGTTGATGGCATTCGTGACGGCACCCTTGATGAGGTAATCCGACATCTGCTCTGCAATCTGCAGCGCCACATTTTCCTGGGCCTCCGTAGTCGAGGCGCCGAGATGGGGCGTGCAGACCACATTCGGCAGATTGAAGAGAGGATTCTCCGTCGCGGGCTCGTTTTCGAACACGTCAATGCCTGCGCCCGCCACCTTGCCGGACTTCAGAGCCTCGACCAGATCGGCTTCGACTATAAGGCCGCCACGCGCGCAATTGATGATACGCACGCCGTTCTTCATCTTCGCGATCGCATCGGCGTTGATGATGTTGCGCGTCTTGTCGGTAAGCGGCGTGTGGAGGGTGATGAAGTCGGCGCGTCTGAAAAGCTCGTCCAGCTCGACCTTCTCCACGCCGAGCTCCTCGGCCCGGTCTTCTGACAGGAACGGATCATAGGCCACCACATGCATCTTGAGCCCGATCGCGCGCATCGCGACCACCGAACCGATATTGCCGCAGCCGATCACGCCCAGCGTCTTGCCGGTGATTTCCACCCCCATGAAGCGATTCTTTTCCCACTTGCCCGAATGGGTCGATGCATTGGCTTCCGGGATCTGCCGGGCAACCGCGAACAGCATGGCGATCGCGTGTTCGGCCGTCGTGATGGAATTGCCGAAAGGCGTGTTCATCACGATGATGCCTCGCCGCGAGGCGGCAGGGATGTCGACATTGTCGACGCCAATGCCGGCGCGCCCGATCACCTTCAAATTGGTGGCGGCGGCGATCAGCTTCTCGGTGACCTTGGTCGCGGAGCGGATGGCAAGACCATCATATTGATCGATGATGGAAAGGAGCTTCTCCTTATCCTTTCCAAGGTCCGGCTGGTAATCCACCTCCACGCCGTGCTGCCGGAAAATTTCGACTGCGGTGGGGGAAAGCTTATCGGAAACGAGTACGCGAGGTGCCATTTCAAGGCTCCATTCAAGTCAGAAGAAAAAAGAGGTTGGGCCGCATGAACCATGCGGCCGAGGCGGCTCAGCCGGCCTGAAGCGCGGCCTTTTGTTCCTGGAAGGCCCAGTCAAGCCAAGGCATCAGGGCTTCGAGATCGGATGTCTCGACCGTAGCGCCCGCCCATATCCGCAGACCCGAAGGCGCATCGCGGTAATGGCCGATATCGTAGGCCACGCCTTCCTTGTCGAGCTTCGAGACGATGCCCTTGGCGAAGGCTGCCTTGGCATCCTCATCCAGGCCGGCGACCGCCGGATCGACAATGCTGAGGCAGACAGAGGTGTTCGACCGTGTCGCAGGGTCTTCTGCAAGATGGGCGAGCCATCCGCTGTTCTCCACGAACCGATCGATGGTGGCGAAATTGGCATCCGCGCGGGCGATCAGCCCTTCGAGGCCGCCCACCGACTTCGCCCATTCGAGCGCGTCGAGATAATCTTCCACGCAGAGCATGGAGGGCGTGTTGATCGTCTCGCCCTTGAAGATCCCTTCGATCAGCTTGCCGCCCTTCGTCATGCGGAAGATTTTCGGGAGCGGCCAGGCGGGGGCATAGGTCTCCAGACGCTCGACGGCGCGCGGGCTGAGGATCAGGACGCCGTGGCCGCCTTCACCGCCCAGCACCTTCTGCCAGGAGAAGGTGACCACGTCGAGCTTGGCGAAATCGAGCCGCTGGGCAAAAGCCGCCGAAGTTGCATCGCAGACGGTGAGGCCCTTGCGGTCGGCCGGAATGAAATCGGCATTCGGCACGCGCACACCAGAGGTCGTGCCGTTCCAGGTAAAGACCACGTCGCGATCGAAATCGACCTGCGACAGGTCGGGCAGCTTGCCGTAATCGGCCTCGAAGCGGCGCACGTCCTTGAGCTTGAGCTGCTCGACCACGTCCGTCACCCAGCCGGCGCCGAACGATTCCCAGGCAAGCATATCAACGCCGCGTTCCCCGAGCAGCGACCAGAGCGCCATCTCAACAGCGCCGGTGTCCGAGGCCGGAACGATTCCGATGCGGTAATCAGCGGGGACCTGAAGGACCTCTCGGGTCAGTTCTATGGCGCGGGCAAGCTTTTCCTTGCCGATCTTGGCGCGGTGCGAGCGGCCAAGGAGAGCGCCTTTCAATCCCTCGACCGTCCAGCCGGGGCGCTTTGCGCAAGGTCCTGAAGAAAAATTAGGATTGGCCGGACGCAGGTCCGGCTTGGAGAGCGTGGTCATGTTGTTCCTATCCTTCCAGATAGCACGCCCCTCGGTGGGGAGGGGTGGCCCACTGGCGGGATTAGCCGAAGCGAAAACAAAGCGCAAGAGGAAACGGATGGTCAGGTTATGCCCCCTACCACCTCTTGCTGCCCCCGGGAAAGGAAGCTAGAGGCCAATCGACGCTCGCATGCGTCCGGCTTCTATCGTGCCATTTGGGGGGACATCATGAAATCGTTCGTTCTTGCCGCTTCCTGCGCGGCAGCATTTCTCGTCGCGTCGCCAGCCGGCGCCAATAAGGATCTCGTCTTTACGCTCAGCAACAAGACCGCAGTCGAGTTGAGGGCCTTTTACGCATCACCCTCGAACGTCGGCAGTTGGGAAGAAGATATTCTTGGCCGCGACACACTCGCGGCCGGCGAAACGGTCAGCATCACGATCGCCGATGGGCGCAGCCAATGCGAATATGACCTTCGGTCCGAGTTTGCCGATGGTGACGTCGTTGAAGACACCGTCAATCTTTGCGAGACCGAAAGCTATACCATAGAGTGACTGCCGGGCTGGTGCAGCCAACCGCATCACCAATATCTCCATCAGAAAGCCCGGCGTCCCGCCGGGTTTTTTGTGCCGGCCCTGGATCGGCGATGCGCGGAATGCCCAGGAGGATTATTCTCTCCGAATCAGGCGGCGCGTTAGAATTCCATTCCTGAAAATTGAGAAGCATAACCGCTATATAGAAATTCATTTCAAGGCGCTGTCCGCATTGGCAAGCGCCACATTCAGTGACTCGAAAACAAGAGTTCAGTCATGGCAACGCAAATACAGTCTTCCTCAAGGCCGGCAGAACAAAAGCCGTTCTATCGTAACTTCGGCTTCCAGGTCTTGGCCGCGATGGCGCTTGGCATTGTGCTAGGCCTTATCGCGCGGCAGCTCGGCAGCGGTCCGGCCGGCGATCCGAACTGGCTCGCGCAAACGCTGCAGACCGTCGGCTCGATCTTCGTTCAGCTCCTCCGTGCCCTGGTTCCGCCGCTGATCTTCACGGCAATCGTCGCCTCCATCAGCAATCTGCGGCAACTCTCCAATGCTGCAGCATTGGTATGGCAAACCCTGCTATGGTTCGCCATCACGGCCTTGATCGCGGTCGTGATCGGCATTGCACTTGGACTCATCATCCAGCCCGGCACGCGCGCGGTGATCGACCAAGCCGCCGCCAGCGCCCCCTCGACCACTGGTTCCTGGCTCGATTTCCTGAAGGGCTTGGTACCCGTCAATATGTTTGGCCTCCAAGCGTCGACAAAGCTGGCGGAAAGCGGAGCCTCCACATCGCTCAATTTCAATGTCCTCCAGCTCCTCGTGATCTCGATCGTCGTCGGGGTCGCGGCTCTGCGTGTGGGAGAGGCGGCCGAGCCGTTCCTGGAACTCAACCGCTCACTGCTCGCGATCGTGCGGAAGATTCTCTGGTGGGTGATTCGGCTTACGCCCATCGGTACGATCGGCCTGCTCGGAAATGCTGTCGCCCAGTATGGCTGGCAGACACTGGGCCAACTCGGCTGGTTCGCCGCAGCAGTCTATATCGGCCTCGCACTCGTTCTCTTCGTCGTCTATCCTGCCCTCCTCGCTGGACATGGCCTCAGCCCGGCGCGCTATTTCGCAGGCGCATGGCCTGCGATCCAGCTCGCCTTTGTTTCCCGCTCCTCGATCGGCACACTTCCGGTGACGGAGACCGTCACAGAGCGGGAACTTGGCGTTCCCCGCGAATATGCCGCCTTCGCCGTTCCGCTCGGCGCGACGACGAAGATGGACGGCTGCGCAGCCATCTACCCCGCCATTGCTGCAATTTTCATCGCCGAGTTCTATCAGGTGCCGCTGGCGCTCCAGGATTATTTCCTGATCGCCTTCGTCTCAGTGATTGGCTCCGCGGCAACTGCAGGTCTCACAGGCGCGGTGGTGATGCTCACGCTGACGCTTTCCACCTTGGGCCTGCCCCTGCAGGGCGTCGGCCTCCTCCTCGCGATCGACCCGATCCTCGACATGGGACGGACAGCGGTCAATGTCGCGGGCCAAGCGCTGGTGCCGACCATCGTGGCCAAGCGCGCCGGCATTCTCGACCAGAGCCGCTACGACCAGGCGGGGCAGATCGGTGGTCTCGATGCGGAGCCCACGCCTCGGGCGGCTTGAGCTTAAATCTAGGTCAGCAAAAGGCCGGCACCGAGTGCCGGCCTTTTTCTTTTAGGCGTGACGGAAATTACCAGAGATCATATCTGAGGCCGACCTTCACCTGGTGGAAGTCCACCCCCTCTTCGATCGTGCCTCTGTCCACGTCCACATATTTGGTGCTGGGCGAGCTCAAATATTGGTAACCGACATCGACCGACATGTTCCTCGTCATCTGGTAGTTCACGCCTGCGTTCAGCGCATAGGCGAACTCATATTGGCTATCGATCGAGTTGAAGGCGTCGGTCAGAAACGGGTCTGCGCCGGAAATATCATAGGTCGAATAGAGAACGCCGACCCCCGCCCCCACATAGGGTGTGAAGCCCACGAAGGTACCCAGGTCCACATAGCCGTTCACCATGCCGCCCCAGACGCGATGCTCGGCTGAGATGGCGCCGTCGTCATAATCGTCGCTCGATACATAAGCGAGATTGATATCGGCGCGCAGGAGATCGGTGAAGTGATAGCCGAAGCCGATGCTGCCCCCGACACGATTGTTGTCGATATTGCCGCGCAGGCTCCCGACATCGTAGACGGACTTGTTTGCGCTGTAGCTCACGTCGCCGCGAAGATACCAGCCGGAGCCGACCTCCACCGGAACCAGCGGCGCTTCTTCGACCACGATCGGCGGCTCGTAATCGGCCGCATGGCCCGGCAGCACTGAGAGAAGCAAGGTCGCAAACAAAATGAGGCCGCTGGATTTCCGCATGGTTCCGTTCTCCGCAAGCGCGACGGAGCCTGTGCTGCCCCCCGCCGCTTTCCTTCCGGATATTGTTAACCATTCTGGTTAAGCAGCGGTTAAGGCTAACGGAATCTTTAAACCGGCCTGCTGCCAAAAACAAAACCGCCCGGCTTGCGACCGGGCGGCCCTGAAACGATGGAGCGAGAGCGGTTACTTGTAGATCACCGGCTCTGCGGGCGGCTGATAGGGTGGCTCATACGCGATCTGCGGTGCCGCGCAATTCACATTCGCCCCGCCGAAGGAGTAACGCAGGCCTGCACGCGCCTGATGAATGTTGAAGCCGTCGTCGAAGCCAGGCCCAGCGCCGATGCTGGCGCCATCCGGCCCGAATTCCTCGAACATCCTGCCGCCTTCGATACGGGTGAAGCGATAGCCGGCATCGAGCTGCAGGTTCTGGGTCAGACAGTATGAGGCACCTGCCATCAGCGACCAGGCGAAACGCCATTCCTTGGCGCCCTTGTGAGTCCAGCTGTCGTCCCCGATCGTGTTGTTGAGATCGTCCCACTTCACATAGGCACCGCCGATACCAGCGCCGACATAGGGCGTGATGCCGTGATAGGTGCCGAGATCCACATAGGCGTTGGCCATCAAGAGAAGCGCGCTATAGGACGTGCGATCCGTCGAGGTGCAGGGGACGCCCGCGCAGTAACCCGCCGTCGTCCCGCGAAAATCCGAATCAAACAGATAGTCTGCCGTGAAATCCGTGCGGAAGTAGCGATTGATCTGATAGCCGATACCGCCACCCAGCGTTGCCGCTCCGTCAAGATCCGTGGACGTGAACTCGCTCGTCCCGGGCGGGGGGCCGTAGGTGATGTATTCGGTTCCGCGCAATTTCGACCAGCGATAACCGACATCACCGCGCAGGTACCAACCGCCCACCGAGACCTGCTCGACGACCGGCGGAGGCGGGGGCGGAGCCTCGACTGGAGGGATATAGAGGTCAGCGCCGTAAGCGCTGGTTGCAAGCGTAAGGGCAACTGCCGCAAAAATCGGCCTGATCGTTCTCGACATATACACACCCCCGAAAGCCGTTCCGTGACCGACGCTACGGCTGGTTGAAACATGTCGAAAAATGCAGCAGAAAAGTTAAGCTCCGCTTAACCCTAATAATTTTTGCGGCTTTGGCGTGATCCTCCTCAAGCAGCCACCGTCCTGGCGTCCGTGATGGCCCCGACAATGCTGTCGACCACATCCCTGACGAGATCGGGATTATCGCCTTCGGCCATGACCCTGATGAGGGGCTCCGTGCCAGAGGGGCGTATGACAAGCCGGCCGGTATCCCCAAGCCGCCCCTCGGCATCAGCGATCGCAGCCTTCACCGAAGCCGCCTCAAGGGGCCTGCCGCCGCTGATCCGGACATTCTTCAACAGCTGCGGCACCGGCTCGAACTTCCGGCAGACCTCGCTCGCCGGCTTATCCAGCCGCTTGATATGGGCAAGCACCTGGAGCGCGGTGACAAGCCCGTCACCAGAGGTCGAGAAATCCGAAAGGATGACATGGCCGGATTGTTCGCCGCCGACATTCAGGCCATGCTCGCGCATATGCTCGACCACGTACCGGTCGCCGACCTTTGTGCGGTGGAGCGACAATCCCCGATCGCGTAGAAAGCGTTCGAGACCGAGATTCGACATGACGGTGGCGACGATACCGTCGCCCACGAGCTTCTCGCTGTCGTGCCAGGACTGTGCGATGAGAGCCATAATCTGGTCCCCATCGATGACGGTGCCGTTCTCGTCGACCATAACGACGCGATCGGCATCGCCATCCAACGCGATGCCGATATCGGCCCGCACCTCATGCACCTTCTTGGCAAGGCTCGCGGGATGGGTGGAGCCGCACTCTTCATTGATGTTGAAGCCATTCGGATCCACGTGGATGGGGACGACTTCCGCACCGAGTTCCCAAAGGGCTGCCGGCGCCACCTTGTAAGCGGCACCATTGGCACAATCGATGACGATGCGCAGGCCCGAAAGCGACATGTCGCGCGGTAGAGTGCGCTTGGCGAACTCGATGTAACGATCATGCACGCCATCGACGCGCTTGGCCCGGCCGAGATTCTCCGAATCTGCCAGCGCAAGCTCCACATCGCGGTCCAGCATGGCCTCGATGCGGCTCTCCAGTTCATCCGAGAGCTTGTAACCGTCGGGCCCGAAAAGCTTGATGCCGTTATCATGGTACGGATTGTGGGAAGCGGAGATCATCACGCCGATATCGGCGCGCAGCGAGCGCACCAGCATGGCGACGGCCGGCGTCGGGATGGGACCGAGAAGGAATACATCCATGCCCGCAGCACAGAAGCCCGCGACCATCGCATTTTCGATCATATAGCCGGAAAGGCGCGTGTCCTTGCCAAGCACCACGCGGTGCCTGTGGTTTCCGTTCTGAAAGGAAAGGCCAGCAGCCATGCCTACACGCATCGCCACCTCGGCCGTCATGGGAAAGCGGTTCGCCCGCCCCCTGATCCCGTCGGTCCCGAAATATTGTTTCGACATATTCTTCTTCGTCCGTACCGATTTGGAATTCGATCGCAAAGCAGCGCTCCTTCCCTCTGCCACGGCTTCGCGCGTAACGCGTAACAAGCATATTATGGGACAAATTGTAACCGATCCATATGAACAGCGGCTTGTCCACCTTGGTTAATGGTTGGTGAAACCACGCCCCAACGCGCTCTCTGATCAGGCAAAGGGGCCGTTTCATGACGTGAAGCAAGTGGTAGGCTAGGCTCCCCCTTAGATACGTCATGCTCACCTCTCAGGCTGCATTGCGTGCTTTCCGACCGTTCGAACCTCAATTCCGGGCGGGCGGCAGGCGAGTCTTCCATGCTTCATTGCTGACGATGGCGACCGGCGCGATGGGCATCGCGAATGCCCTCTGCACCCCGCCCGGGCGGGAAAACCTTCGCAAAAAAATAACGCCGCTGGATTTCTCCAGTGGCGTTCGGATCTCAGAAATTCCCGGGTTCACCCCTGCGGTTGCGGTTCCAGGCCGGCGTCCGGTTCCTCGCCGCCCTTCTTACCCTCTTTCCGCACCCCGGCCTTCGGCACCGTGGACCCCCGCGAAGGCGGCGTATCGTCGCCCAAATCCCGCGCCGGCTTCTCGCCGCGGATGATCGCCTGGATCTCCTCGCCCGAAAGCGTCTCATATTCGAGCAGCCCTTCGGCAACGGCGATCCACGCGTCGCGCTTCGTGGTCAGGATCTCGCGCGCTTTGTCATAAGCTTCGTCGATCAGCCGGCGAACTTCGTCGTCGATCTTCTGCTGCGTTTCTTCCGACATGTTCTGCTGGCGCGTGACCGAATGGCCCAGGAAGACTTCTTCCTGGTTTTCGCCATAGGCGACCTGGCCCAGCTTGTCGGAAAAGCCCCAACGCGTGACCATGGCGCGCGCGAGCTTCGTTGCCTGCTCGATATCGGAGGCAGCGCCGGAGGTGATGTTCTCCTTGCCGAATTTCAGCTCTTCCGCGACACGGCCGCCCATCATGATCGCCAGTCGGGAGATCATGTATTTGTAGCTCATCGAGTACCGGTCGCCTTCGGGCAACTGCATGACCATGCCAAGCGCGCGGCCACGCGGGATGATCGTTGCCTTGTGCACCGGATCGGAGGCGGGAACGTTGAGCGCGACCACGGCATGGCCGGACTCGTGATACGCCGTCAGTTCCTTCTCCTCCTGGGTCATGGCATGCGAGCGGCGCTCGGCACCCATCATCACCTTGTCCTTGGCGTCCTCGAATTCCTGCATGGTGACGAGGCGCTTGTTGCGGCGCGCGGCCATCAGTGCAGCTTCGTTGACGAGATTGGCAAGGTCGGCGCCGGAGAAGCCCGGCGTACCGCGCGCAATGGTCTTGAGATCGACATTGGGCGCGAGCGGAACGTTGCGGACATGGACCTTGAGAATCTTCTCGCGGCCGACAATGTCGGGGTTGGGCACGACGACCTGGCGGTCGAAACGGCCCGGACGCAGAAGCGCGGGATCGAGCACGTCCGGCCTGTTGGTGGCGGCGATCAGGATGATGCCTTCATTAGCTTCGAAACCGTCCATCTCCACCAGCAACTGGTTCAGCGTCTGCTCACGCTCGTCATTGCCACCGCCAAGACCCGCGCCGCGGTGGCGGCCCACCGCGTCGATCTCGTCGATGAAGATGATGCAGGGCGCGTTCTTCTTGGCCTGGTCGAACATGTCGCGGACACGGCTTGCACCGACGCCGACGAACATCTCGACGAAATCCGAACCGGAAATGGTGAAGAAGGGCACATTCGCCTCGCCCGCAACGGAGCGTGCAAGCAACGTCTTACCCGTCCCGGGAGGGCCGACAAGCAGCACGCCGCGCGGGATCTTGCCGCCGAGCCGCTGGAACTTCTGCGGATCGCGCAGGAATTCGACGATCTCCTCCAGGTCCTGCTTGGCTTCGTCCACACCGGCAACGTCCTGGAACGTCACGCGTCCATGCGCCTCGGTAAGAAGCTTGGCCTTGGATTTGCCGAAGCCCATGGCCCGTCCCGAGCCCGACTGCATTTGCCGCATGAAGAATATCCAAACGGCCAGGATCAGGATCATCGGCAGCCAGGAGATGAAGTAACCAAAGATTGAATTGGAGCCGTCCGTCTCGGGGCGAGCCGTGATCTTCACATTATGGTCTTCGAGGCGCTGGACGAGATTGGGATCGCCCGGAGAATAGGTCTGGAAGGGTGTCCTATTGTCCACATAGGTGCCCGAAATCCGGCTGCCCGTAATGGTGACGCTCTCTACCCGGCCTTGCGAAAGTTCCTGAAGGAATTGGGAATAGGCGATATCGCGCGTAGCGCCGCGCTGCTGGGGCGCTTGAAACAGATTGAACAACGCGATGAGCAGGACCGCAATGATCGCCCACAGCGCGAAATTTCTATAATTTGGATTCATGTTCGTTCCGTAAGTGCGCCGAGGCCGGCTTAGTCTTCCCTAACATAGGGAGCGTGGGGAGAGTTGCCAAGCAGTCCGGCCGTCTTCAATGGCAAATCTAGGACCATATGGTTTATTCGTTATGTCCTTTGTGGCCATCGAATGGCAAGGCAGGTGGCGGCTCGCCGTGCATGAGCCCAAGAAGAGCCGCGGCGGGAGCAAGATCAAAGGAGGGGAGGAGCTTTGCCCAGGGTGCGGCTAGGGGGCGCAGGGCAATTCCCTTCATCTGTTGTGCAAGGCCGACGCACTGGTCTCCCACCCAGGCGGCGGGTTCCGCCGCCTGCGCCGATAGCAGGAGATGGGTGGGCGTATCGGCTGCTGGAAGATCAAGCGCGGCCGCATTCACCGTGCCGAAAGGCGCGATCCGGGTGTCCGGCTCGGGGCTTTCCGTACTGATCCTATAACGGCCATCCCAAACCAGCTCCCGGACAAGAGGCTTCTCCGGCAGGTTGCGCAATTCCCGGTGCAGATAAAGCCAATCCCCCTTCCGCGTCATGATCGCACGCGACAGGCTGGCCCTCCGGCCATCAGCGAGCAGGTATCGAAGGATTTCAGCCGAGCGCTCTTCGTCCGGCAAGTGGGAGGCTCCCCCTGCTGCGGCAAGGAGGATGCGAAATGTGTAGAGACCGGCTTCGGGATCGGAAGCAGCCTGGAGGGAGAAGCGGAGCAGGCCTGGCACGGGCTGTTGCGCATAATTGCGGATGAGGTGCGCAGCCGATCGCCCCTCCTCCTCGCGCCGCCTTTGCGCGTCCCTGGCCTCGCCTAGGAGCAACTGGGTTCTCGCTTCATCAAGGCTGAGACGGACCCGCGCCCGCTCGAAGCGGGCGTCGCGGTTGCTCGGGTCCTCGAACCACCCGATATCGCGCTCGCGAAGAAATGCTCGCAATGTAGCGCGGCGGGCCTGGAGCAGCGGCCGCAAGAACCAGACATCGCCGTCGTAAAGCGTCGCAGACGCGATACCCGCCGTGCCTCTGCCCTGCCCCCTCGACGATCGCATCGCGACCGTTTCCGCCTGATCATCTGCGGTGTGGGCGGTCAAAACCATATCCGTGCCCGCTTGACGCGCAGCGTGCGCCAGCAATGAAAACCGCGCCTCGCGCGCAGCCACGGAAATGCCGGATGCGGGCTTTGCGCCTTCCCAGCGCAGGGTGCGATGGGCGATGCCACGCGCAGCCGCAAGTTCACCGACCGCGCGCGCTTCCGCAGCCGATTCGGACCGGAGGCCGTGATCGACGGTCACCGCGACGAGCGACGGTCGCTCGGGGAGGCGCTTCAGGTAATCGTGAAGAAGAAGAAGAAGGGCGAGAGAATCGCCACCGCCTGAAACCGCCGCAATGAGGGAGCGACGTCCCGCTAGGCGGATATCAGAAAAAAGTGCGCCCGGCTCGGGCATCGCTCAGCAACCGGCGAGCGCCTGTTCCTGCTTCACGCGCTCCTTGAGCGCGGAGGAAACGTTCGGATAACGATGTCCGATCTCTGTGTAAGTCGCACATGCCACGTCGCGCTGGTTCATGGCGGCGAGCGAAACTCCCAGCTTCAGGAGCATCTCGGGCGCCTTGCTTGCCTCCGGATATTGGCGATTGGCATTCAGGAACACCTCGGCCGCTTCGCGGTACCGATCCTGGCCGAGCATCGCTTCGCCGAGCCAGAAATTCGCGTCCGGCGCGTGGCTGCCGTCGGGGAACATGGTCAGATACTGCCGGAAACCGGCTTCCGCTGTCTTGTAGTCGCCGGAGAGGATGAACTGATAGGAGCTCTGATAGATTTCTTCTGGATTGTCGGAGTGCGGCAGCGCGGCGACAACCGCACCGTCGGTGCCCTCGACAGCCGTTCCCCGCAGGAGATCGACCGGCTCGCCGGCGCCGGAGGAGACGACATTGCCGTTCTGGTCGAATGTGATGGTGCCGAGAGTGCGGGGAGGAGCGCCCAGTTCCGGTCCTGCTCCCGCCTGGGGGGCGCCTGTTGGGGGAGCACCCAATGGCGGGGTTGCGGCAGCGGGTGCGCTCGCCGCCGGTGGCGGCGGAACGCTGGTGGCTGCAGTCTGCTCGGGCGCGCCGGCGGGCGGCGCTAGCCGCTCCGACCGCTGTTCCGGTTTGGCAGCCTGCCCGGCGGCCCCACCTTCGAGCTCCTGGAACCGGAACTCCGTGTCTTCCTGCATACGGCGCATCTGGTCCTGCATCTGCAGGATCTGGAAGTTGAGTTCCTCAAGCCGGCCGTTGAGCTTGCGGATCTCCTCCTCGAGCGTCATCAGCCGCGGGTCGTTGGCCTGGACCTGGATCACCTGCGCGCCGTCAGCGACGGGACGAGCCGGTCTCTGCGCCCATGGCAGTTGAAACGCCGCGGCCGGACCGGCCGACGCCGCGACAAAGAGAATGAGCGTAGCAAGGCCACGCAAATGGTTTCGGGACAGCATTCCTATCTCGCATCTCGACCAAGAAAAGACAGGGAAGATTAACCCTGCGGCATCCCTTTATCAGGTCGCGAGACTTCGGCCAAATTTTGATTAGAGCACGCATACGAAAGAGGCGGCACGATTGCCGCCTCTGCGGTGATGCAAAAAAGTCGCAGTGCTTAGCTTCCGGCGCCGTTCAGCACCGTGACACCGCGTCGGTTCTGCGACCAGCAGGAGATGTCGTCGCAGACCGCGACGGGCCGCTCCTTGCCGTAGGAAATGGTTTGGATGCGGCTTGCAGCTACCCCACGCGAAACCAGGAAGTCCCGCGCCGCGGCAGCGCGCCGTGCGCCGAGCGCAAGGTTGTATTCACGGGTGCCACGCTCGTCCGCGTGCCCTTCGACCGTGACCGTGTAGGACGGGTACTGGTTGAGCCACTGTGCCTGGCGGGCAAGCGTTGCCTGGGCGTCGGCACGGATGACCGAGGAATCGGTGTCGAAGAAGATGCGATCGCCGATGGCCACCGTAAATTCCTGCCGCGATCCCGGAGCGGCGGTTCCCCCGAGTCCGGCGCCGGCACCGAGGCCCAGATCGGCGGCGGAATTGGGAACCTGCTTGTTGGAGCGGCAGCCGGCGACGGCGAGCGCGGCGACCAGGGCGATGGCTACAGGGTTTCTCGTCAGAGCTGCGATACGGCGCATGCCGTCACTCTCCTTGGCATTTAAGCGGATTTCTTGAGCACCTAGTAACCATGGCTGGGTTAAGGGGGACTCAAGAAACAGGGTTAATTTTTTATTACCGTTGGGCAGACTCACTGGACAGATGCTCGACGGTAACGGCAATTGCGGCTGAAAGGGGGCGTCCCGTTTTATTTAAGAAGTGGAGACCAGGCAGGATCCGAAGCAAAGTTCGGCGTTGGGATTTGCTGCTCATTCCGTCCGGTAAGATCAATGGAGTAAAGCTTCGGCCCACCCCCGCCGGCATCCTGCCGGAAGAACATGATCACCCTTCCGTTCGGAGACCAGGTCGGACCTTCCTGCAGGAATCCCGAGGATAGGATTCGCTCGCCCGAGCCGTCCGTCCGCATCACGCCGATCTGAAACTGGTTGCCGCTCTGCTTCGTGAACGCGATGAGGTCGCCCCGCGGAGACCAGACAGGCGTCGAATAAGTTCCCTCTCCGAAGGAAATGCGCTGCGGGTTGGAGCCATCCGCATTCATGACATAGATCTGCGCGCGCCCTCCGCGGTCGGAGGTGAAGACGACCCTGTTGCCGTCCGGTGAATAGGATGGCGAGGTGTCGATGGCATTGGTGTCGGTCAGCCGCGCCGTGGTGCGCGTCCTGAGGTCCATGGTGAAGATGTTGGAGTTCCCGTCCTGCCGGAGGAGGCTCATGATCACCTTGTCACCGGTCGGCGAGAAGCGCGGCGCAAACGTCATGCCGGGGAAATTGCCGACGAGCTCGCGCTGCCCTGTCTCCAACTGCAGGAGATAGACCTGCGGCTGGCCGCCCTCGTAGGACATGTAGGTGATTTCCTGCCGCTCGGGCGAAAAGCGGGGCGTCATGACAATGGCGCGTCCATCCGTCAGCGGCTTATAATTCGCGCCGTCCTGATCCATGATGGCGAGCCGCTTCACGCGGTTCTCCTTGGGGCCGGACTCGTCCACGAAGACGATGCGGCTATCGAAATAACCCTTCTCGCCGGTGAACTGCTGGTAGATGGTGTCGGCGATGATGTGGGCGACGCGTCGCCAATCCGCCGGCTTTGCGAAGAACTGCTCGCCGACGAGCTGCTGCCCGGCGAAGGTATCCCAAAGACGGAATTCCGCCTTGAGCCTACCCCCCGGCTCCTCGGTCACGCGCCCGGTGACGATCGCCTGCGCGTTGATAACCTTCCAGTCCTCGAAGCGGGGAGCGACGTCAGGATTTGAGATCTTCTCGATGAAGGCTGCACGGTCGATTGGCGCGAACAAGCCGGAGCGGCGGAGGTCTGCCGCGATCACGGACGAGATCTCTGCGCCGCGCTGCCCTCCCGACAGGAAATCGGTGATGGCGATCGGGACCGGCTCGACGACACCTTTCGTGATTTCGATCCGCACCAGCGCCTGCCCCGGCGCGACCATCAGGACAAAGAAGCCCAGGGCCAAGCTTACTATGGCCAGGGTTGCTTTGACGAATCTCTGCATAAGCTGTGCCTCTTGATTCTGGATTGAGCCGCAGGTCAGAACATGTCCTTCGGGTTGAAGTCCATGATCACGTCCGCCCAGGCGCTATATTTTTCGGCGGGAAGATTATAAGGGGCGCATTGAAGGATGGCGCGCCGCGCCGACTCCGCCGCGGCACGGGCGACGCCCGAGCCACCGCCCCCCTCGATGACCTCGGGGCGACCCTCAATTGCGCCACTCGGGTCCAACTTGAACTTGACAGACACGCGCAGATTCTCCGCGTCAAGGGCGCCGGCCGGCACATTCCAACAGCGTTGGACCTGCGCTTTCAGCGCATCCATCTCGCTCTGGGAAAGCGTATTTCCGCTGGTGGTCTGACTGGCTCCGAGTGCTGCCTCCTCGGTCGAACGCTTGGCGCCGCCCCCGGAGGCCTTTTCCTTGTTGAGAAGCGCGGCGACCTGGTCGAGAACCTCGCTGTCCTTGGTTTCCTTGCTCGCCTGCTTCTGCTCGGCAGCGGGCTTTTCGGCCTGCTTGCGCTCCGGCGCCTTGGCGATCTGCGGCTTGGGTGGCTGTGGCCGGGATTGCGGCAGGGGAGCGGCGGGCGGCAGCTTAACGCTTTCGCCTTCCGTATTCTCCGCAACCATCGGCTCCGGCGCAGGATCAGGCTTCATCTCCTGGCGCGGCTGCGCTTGCGGCTCGCGCTCGGCGGCCGGCACAGGCACATCCTCGGCCTTGGCCTCCTGGGGCTTTTCGACCGGCTTTTCTACCGGTGTGGGCTGCGGCTTCGGCGACGGAGGAGGCTCGGAAGCCTGCTCGACGGGCTTCGGCTTCGCCTCGGGCGTGGGGGGAGGCTTCAGGTCGGTATCCGCTTCGCCCACCTTCTGCGCGTTTTCCACCGCATCCTGACGCTGCGTAGGCTTTGGAGCCGGCCTTGGTGCGACCGGCGCATTCTTTTCGCCTTGCTGGACCTGGGTGATATCGCCCACCGGGACGATATCGACCGGGAGGGCCTCCACATCCGCGACCTCAAAAGCGCTCGGCGCCGACAACGAGGCGAGCCCGAAGCCGAGGAGCACGACGTGCAAGGTGACCGACGAAGCGAGACCGGCCCTCATGGCGATCAGCTATCCTGTTCCTGCAGAGTTACGAGTCCGAGATTGCGGAAACCGGCAGCGGAAATCCGGGCCATCACGCGCATGACGGTGCCGTAATCGGCCGCCCGGTCGCCACGCACATAGATCCGCTCCTCGTAGCCGGTCTGCGCGATTGCCTGCAGCTTCGGCACCACCTCTTCCAGCGAAACCTCGGTTTCCTGCAGATAGATCTTGCCCTCGTTATTGACGGAGACGGTGATCGGCTGCGTTTCCGAATTGAGCGCTTTCGCCTGCGTTTCCGGCAGGTCGATCGGCACGCCGACCGTAAGCAGGGGCGCCGCCACCATGAAGATGATGAGCAGAACGAGCATCACGTCCACGAAGGGAGTGACGTTGATCTCCGACATGGGCGCATGACGGCGACCATGCCGCCGTCGTCCCTTTCCGCCACCCGAAGCGACCGACATCCCCATCAGGCATACTCCTCGACCCGAGTCTTTGGAGCGACCTTCTCATCGATTTGCCGCGATAGTATGGCCGAGAATTCGTCCGCGAATCCTTCCATCCGGGAGGCAAGTTTGCCGGCATCCGCCGTGAGCTTGTTATAGGCGATGACGGCCGGAATGGCCGCGAGCAGACCGATGGCGGTGGCAAGGAGCGCCTCCGCGATACCGGGCGCCACGACGGCGAGATTGGTCGATTTTGAGCCAGCGATCGCCTGGAAGGAGGTCATGATGCCGACCACCGTGCCGAACAGGCCGATAAAGGGAGCGGATGAGCCTACGGAAGCAAGAAAGCCAAGCCGACTCTCCAGCCGCTCCATCTCGCGGGTGAGCGCCAGTTCCATGGCCTTGTCGATTCGGGTTTGCAGCCCAAGCGGCGAACGGGCCCCCTTCTCGAAGCTCTTTTTCCATTCGCGCATTGCAGCGACGAAGATCGAGCCCATGCCGGTGGTCTTGCGATCCGAAAGCGAGCGGTAAAGCTCTTCCAGCGACTGACCCGACCAGAAAACCTGCTCGAAGCGGTTCAGCGCCACTCGCATCCGCGCATAGCTCAACACTTTATCGATGATGATGGCCCAGCTCCAGATGGAGGCGCCGAGCAACCCGATCATCACCAGCTTCACGACCCATCCGGCCTGCCAAAACAACGCCCAGATGGAGAGATCCCCACCAGGCGCGGCGAGCTCTACACTTTCCATACCCTACCGTCCTCTAAATCCGGGCAGCTTCAACGCGGGTCCGTCCCCGTTTCAATTTGCGAGCCATCGAACCTAGCCGCTACGCCCCCCGAAGAGCTTCAATCGCGCCTTCTTCCGACAAATTTTGGTCAAAGGAAGGCGCTCAAGCCTTGGTTGCGCGTTTCATCATATGAAGATGTATGGTTAATGCAGTATTACTGATGCGCTTATTATTTTGCGGTTAGGCTTTGGTTGCGGATTCAGCCCGGCTGGCGCAGAAAGGCCGGAATCCACTCTTTCGGAAAACGCCGCGGCTTTCCGCTCTCACCGATGATCGCGGCTTCCACCCGCGCTTCGACCAGAAGGTCCGCATCGCGCTTCAGCTTCTGGCGCATGTGGATACGTGCGCCTGATATATCTTCGACACATGTTTCGACGGTGATGATGTCGTCGATGCGGGCCGGCTGGCGAAAATCGATCTCCATGCGACGCACGACCCAGGAGAGCCGCTCGCCATGTTTCCCGTCGGCGAGCTCGGTATGGTGCACGCCCGAGAGCCGCAGGAAATCCGAACGACCGCGCTCCAGGAACTCGAGATAACGCGCGTGATATACGACGCCGGTAAAATCCGTATCCGCGAAATACACGCGCGCCATCAGACGGTGACCGGTCTCGGTCAGCTCACCGCTGATGCCTGTCGCAAGGTCATGTCCGCCATCGGCCATTGTTGTCCTGCCGCTGTTCCGTCGACGGTTCTCGACCGTCAATGAAGATGAAGCCGTTCCGTCCCCTCGGGTCGACCCCGAGACTGCCTACCGAAACGTTCGATATATCTCCGGTTCAACACGAGCCGGGTCCCAAGCGCAAGCTTGCTACTCTTCTTCCTGGAAGAGGCTGATCTGCGCCTGCGAAAGCTCCTTGGGCGGGTTGAGGCCCAGATGCTTCCATGCTTTGGCGGCGAGCACCCGCCCGCGTGGGGTGCGCTGGATAAATCCCTGCTGGATGAGGTACGGTTCGATGATGTCTTCGATGGCGTCGCGCGGCTCCGAAAGCGCTGCGGCAATCGTCTCGATACCGACGGGGCCGCCCCCGAAATTCTCGACAATCATCGTGAGATATCGCCGGTCGAGCTGATCCAGCCCTAAAGAATCGACCTCGAGCCTTGAAAGCGCGGCGTCAGCGACCTGCCGCGTCACCTTCTCCGCACCGGCCACTGAGGCAAAATCGCGCACCCGGCGCAGGAGGCGCCCGGCAATGCGGGGCGTGCCACGGGCGCGCCGGGCAATTTCTTCTGCACCGTCTTCGGAGAGCGGCAGACCCAGAATGCGGGCGCCGCGCGTGACGATCGCCTGCAGCTCGTCGACCGTGTAGAATTCGAGCCGGACGGGAATGCCGAAGCGGTCCCGAAGCGGCGTGGTTAGCAGGCCGAGGCGCGTGGTTGCGGCGACAAGGGTGAACTTTGCAAGGTCGATCTTCACCGAGCGCGCAGCCGGACCCTCCCCAATGATGAGGTCGAGCTGGTAATCCTCCATGGCGGGATAGAGGATTTCCTCGACGGCCGGATTGAGCCGGTGGATTTCGTCGATGAAGAGCACGTCGCGCTCTTCGAGATTGGTGAGAAGAGCCGCAAGATCGCCCGCCTTGGCGATAACAGGGCCGGAGGTGGAGCGAAAGTTGACGCCGAGCTCGCGAGCCATGATCTGGGCGAGTGTCGTCTTTCCGAGCCCCGGCGGACCGACGAAAAGTACATGATCCAGCGCCTCGCCGCGCGAACGCGCCGCCTCGATGAACACCTTCAGATTGGCCCGCGCCGCCTTCTGGCCGACGAACTCGTCCAGCGATTGCGGGCGCATAGTCGTGTCGGCGTCCTCGCCTCGCTGAGCGGCAGAAACGATGCGGTCCGGCTCGCTCATGGCAAAAGCTCCATGCCCGGGACGCGAGAAGCGGCCCTCTTATCGAAAGTCACGGTACGGGAACAGCCATTGGCATTCGCGGACCAGGCTATGAGATGATCGGCGATATCCGAAGACAAAGGATCACCTGCAGCCAAGATTTCCTCCAATTGCTCACCGTGCTCGAACTTGAACTCGGCAGTTGCCAATACCTGGCGCAGCGCATCGAGCACAGCGGAACGCGAATATCCGAACCGCCTTCTCAACACCCATAACGCCTCAAGCAGCACAACTTTACTAACGAAGGCCGGATCGGCTGGATTTCGCTCAGAGAAAAAGCGCCGCAGAGCATCGGCCTGGCCAGCATCGTCACCGGCAAGGAATCTCACCAGCACGTTCGTATCGATGCCGATCACTTGGTTCCCCTTCGCCACTCACGCATGATCCGCGCGTCATCCTCGGCTGCAGCTCCTTCAGCGGCCTCTTCTATTGCCTGCTCCAGCTCCTCATCGCTCAATTTGATAGGCGGTGTGCCGAGAATACCGAAAAGATCAACTGCCCTCACATTACGCGGACGCAACCACGTCCTCCCGTTTTCCTCGACGAATTCGATCGTGTCGCCGGGTTGGAGATTGTGGCGGTCCCGGACTTCCTTCGGGATCGTAACTTGTCCTTTTGAAGTGATGGTCGCTCGGACACCCATTTTCCTTACCTACCGCACAATTCCTTACCCGAAAGGTAAGGTAAGGAAGACTAGACTTCAATCCGCAACTTACCGGGCCAATTCCTTCAAGCCGAGCCGGATCAATGTACCCGTATCCGCGCCCTCGCCGGCTGATTTGAGAGCCGCCGCCACCGCATTCGCCGCGATGTCGCGCGAATAGCCGAGATTGGCAAGCGCCGAGACCGCGTCCGAAACCGGCGCGGGAGCGACCCCCTCCCCAAGCTCCTGCTTGAGGCCAATCGTGCCGGTCGCCTCGCCGGCGAAGGCCGGGGCCTTGCTTTTCAGTTCCGTGACGATGCGCTCGGCCACCTTTTTGCCCACGCCGGGCGCGCGTGCCACCATGGCGATGTCCCTGAGCGCGATCGCATTTGCAAGCTCGGATGGCGAAAGGGTGGACAGGACTGCGAGAGCGACCTTGGCACCGACGCCCTGGACATTGTTTTGCAGCAGCCGGAACCATTCGCGCTCCAGCGCGGACTGGAAACCGTAGAGGCGGATCATGTCCTCGCGGACATAGGTTTCGATGAAGAGCGTGACGGGCGTTCCCACGCCTGCGAGGGACGACATTGTGCGGGCGGAGCAATGGGCGACATAACCCACTCCGCCCACATCCACCACGCAATGATCCTCGCCGATCTCGTCGAGAATGCCTTTCAGCTTGCCGATCATGACTGGGCCTCCAGGGCCAGCCGCCAGGTGGGTGACTGCCGGTGATGCGCGTGGCAGATGGCCACCGCGATCGCGTCCGCCGCATCGTCGCTGTCGAACCGGGCCTTGGGCATGAGCACTTTCACCATCATATGGATTTGCCGCTTCTCGCCGTGGCCGACGCCGATCACCGCTTTTTTCACCGCATTCGGCGCATATTCGGCGACGCGCAGGCCCGCGCGCGCCGGCACGAGCATTGCGATGCCGCGCGCTTGCCCGAGCTTCAGCGTCGCCACGGCATCCTTGTTGACGAAGGTGGCTTCGACCGCTGCCTCATGCGGCATATGGACATGCAGGATTTCGGCAAGCCCGTCATGGAGCTGGCACAGGCGCGAGGCGAGGTCTGCCTTGTCGTCGGAGCGCACGGTACCGGCGCCAACGAACCGGAGCGAATTGCCGAGTGTCTCGATGATGGCCCAACCGGTGCGTCTCAACCCCGGATCGATGCCGATGATGCGAATCGTGCCTGTCATGCGCTCAGCATAGCCGCCAGACAGCGGCCAGCACCAGCATGAAGGGAGAAGTCGGAGGCTTCAGCCTCTTCCGAACGCGGTCTGCAGGAGGTTGATCTGATCGGAAACCGGATTTCCGGGAAACTGTTCGTCCCGGGCATGATCATCGGCCGAGCCGTAAATCTCCTCGTCCATGCGGCGGACGAGAGCCTCGAGCCTCAGCGAACGCTCGACCAAGCTGCGGAACGCCTCCGGCAGTTCGCTCCATCCGGGGGCTCCTTCGTGGAGCGAGGCCGTGTCGAGCCGAACCTTGACCTTCTCGGCGGCAACCTGCTCGCGCGTCATCTCCCCGGAATTGGCAGCGCGCTGCAGGAGCAGCCAGGAGGCGAGCTGCATCAAACGGGTGGTGAGCCGCATGGATTCGGCGGCATAGAGACCGGCGGCGACCCGCGAGAGGGTCTTGGCGGCGGCCCGCCCTTCCCCATCGAGATATTCGGCCGTCTCCTCAACGAGACCCATGCCCTCGTTGTAGAGCGGCTTGAATGATTGGGAGAAGACGCGCCTTTCAGCCAGCTTGATCATATTGGCGGCGCCCCCCGTATAAACGGTAGCCATTCCTACTCGCCTCACAACCCCTGTACCGGCCCGGTCAGCCCGGGCACTCTAAACATCTTGGAATTTGGCCGGGAAAATGCGCCGGGTCGGCCCCAAACGCAAGTCCCAGGATTAATCGAAGGTTAACAGGGAACTGTGGACAAAAAAAGAGCCGCGGGACTGCGGCTCTCAGGAGTTAACAGGGAGGCGTCAAACAGAATGGCTCCAGCCACTCGGTCAGAATCCAGATCTCTGGATACACACAGTAAACGCCCGTAAAGCTTAATGGGGGGTTAACGAACTGGACCGCCTAAGGAAAAAATTACGATAAAACTGCGCGCAGTTCAGAGCGAGCGTGCAAGTTCGCGCAGCCGGAACTTCTGAATCTTTCCTGTGGATGTTTTCGGAATTTCGGTGAAGACGACGTGCCGCGGGCACTTGAACGCGGCCAGCAGCCTCCGGCAGTGGGCGATCAGTTCTTCCGCCGTCGGCTCCATCCCCGCCTTCAACTCGACGAAAGCGACGGGCGTTTCTCCCCATTTCTCGTCCGGACGCGCAACCACACCGCAAAAGGCGACGGCAGGGTGCTTGTAGAGTGCTTCTTCCACCTCGATGGATGAAATGTTCTCGCCGCCGGAGATGATGATGTCCTTCGACCGGTCCTTGAGCTGGATGTAGCCATCCGGATGGAGCACTCCGAGATCGCCGGAATGAAACCAGCCGCCCGCGAAAGCTTCTTCGGTGGCCTGCTTGTTCTTCAGATAGCCTTTCATGACGATGTTGCCGCGGAACATCACTTCACCGATCGTCTTTCCGTCGGCTGCAACGGGCTGCATCGTCCTGGGGTCAATGACCGTGAGGCCTTCGAGCGCGGCATAGCGCACCCCCTGACGCGCTTTCTGTGCAGCCTTCCCCGCTTCGTCGAGTTCATCCCACTCAAGCTTCCACTCGTTCACCACGGCGGGACCATAGGTTTCGGTGAGCCCGTAAAGATGGGTGACGGCAAACCCGGCATCGGCCATCGCGGAAAGCACCGATTCAGGCGGCGGAGCCGCGGCTGTGCTGAAATTGACGGTCTGCGGAAAACCGCGCCTCTGGTCAGGACCGGCCGAAAGCAGCGTGGACATGACGATGGGCGCGCCGCACAGATGCGTCACGCCGTGATCGGCTATGGCATCGTACATGGCTTTGGCACGCACCCAACGCAGGCAGACATGCGTGCCCGCCTGGAGCGCCAATGTCCACGGAAAGCACCAGCCATTGCAGTGGAACATTGGCAGGGTCCAGAGATAAACCGGATGCCGCCCCATGCCCGCATGAACCGTATTGGCATAGGCCATCAATGCCGCGCCGCGGTGGTGGCAGACCACGCCCTTGGGATTTCCGGTGGTGCCTGACGTATAATTAAGCGAAATGGCGTCCCATTCGTCATCGGGCATCGACCAGGCGAAATCCGGATCGCCCGAGGCGAGAAACTCCTCATAATCGACGGTGCCGATCCGTTCGCCCTTCGGATAGGGCGCATCAGCCGGATATTCCGGATCGTCGAAATCGATCACCAGAGGCTGCACCTGCGTTCTTGCAAGCGCATCCTTCATCACCGCTGAAAACTCGCGGTCCACGATCACCACCCTGCTCTCGCAATGGTCGAGCTGGAAGGCGATCACCGCAGCGTCCAGCCGCGTGTTGATGGAGTGCAGCACCGCCTTGGCTATCGGAACGCCATGGTGGGCCTCCAGCATTGGCGGCGTGTTGGACAGCATGACGGAAACCGTGTCCCCCTTGCCGATGCCGTGCCGCGCAAGGGCTGAGGCGAGCCGGATGGATCGCTCCCAAAACGCACGGTAGCTGCGTCGCAAGGAGCCGTGAATGATCGCCGTTTGATCGGGAAAGACAGTAGCGGCGCGCTCAAGCAGCGTAAGCGGCGTGAGGGGCTGGTAGTTGGCCGGATTCCTGTCGAGATCCCGTTCGTATGGGTTGTCGCGCACTGATGCTCCTCCCGAGGCCTTTGCGCCCATTTTTTTAGCCGCAAGCCATCCCTCTCACCAGCCCCAAAGTCCTTTCGTTCCTTCATAGATCAGGTTCAGCGAGACGACGAGGATCATTCCATACATCAGCGGATAGAAGACTTCCGGCCTCATGCGGCGGATGATCCAAGCGCCGGCAAATGTGGCGATCGGCGCGATGGGAGCAAGGATCAGCGATGCGGTGAGATTGGTCGCATCGAACTGGCCGAGCGCGAAATAGGGAATGAGCTTCACCGCATTCACAATGGCAAAGAAAATGACGCTCGTGCCGGTATAGAGCTTCGGATCATGCTTCAGCGGCAGCGCGTAGACCTGATAGGGCGGCCCGCCCGCATGCGCGACGAAACTGGTGAAGCCGGAGACGGTGCCCCAGAACAAGCCCTTTCCCCAGTTGTGGCCGGCCACGCGATCGCTCTTCCTGAGCTTGTCCGCAACCCACCGCAAGAAGAACGCCAGCGTGGTGATCCCGACGATCAGCCGGACGTGATCCGCCGTGACCACAGCCGCCGTGAGCCACCCGATCCCGACCCCCAGGACAGCCCCGGGCAGCATGATCGTAAGAAGCCGCCGATCGTAAAAGCCACGCCAAGCCCACAGCGACACCAGATCCATCACGATGAGGATGGGCAGCATGATGGCCGCCGCCTGGACGGGAGAGACGACAAGCGCCATCAAAGGCACCCCGATCAGCGCCAATGCCCCGCCCAGCCCGCCCTTGGAGAGACCGACCAGGACGACCGCAGGGATCGCAACAAGATAAAATGTCGGGTCCGTTAGGATGGGAGCCATGGCTGAGAAATCGGGTTACCCAGCGGCAATAAACCGTTTGGCTTCCTTTTGCGAGAGGTGCGCCTATGATTCCGATTCTGCTTGTGGCCCGGCCTCCCCATCGTCTATGCCCCAATCACACCAAAAAGAGTGGCCAATTTTCAATCTCCATGAAGTTCACGGCGAATAGATGAGTGAAGCAAGGACGCCCAATCGCTGCCGAATCGTGTTGATCGCGCCTCCGACCCAGCCGGGCGACGCGGAACGCATCGAAGCCGCGCTTTCGGGCGGCGACGTCGCTTCCCTCATCATTCCCGGTTATGATGCGGATGAAAGCGTTTTCCAGGCACGGGCCGAGCAACTTACGTCGCTGGCACAGGCGAAGGGGGTCGCCGTTCTGGTCGCAGGCGAGCCGCGGGTCGCTGCCCGCGTGCAGGCGGACGGCGTGCACATTGAAGCCCCAAAGGCGGAACTCGCCGAGATCATCGCAAAGCATCAGGCGCGCATGATGGTGGGCTGCGGCGGCGTGAAAACCCGCGACGATGCGCTGGAACTGGGCGAAACTCAGCCCGACTACATCTTTTTCGGCCGGTTCGGCTATGACACGAAACCCGAACCACATTCGCGCAATCTCGCGCTCGCTACCTGGTGGGCCGAAATGATCCAGATCCCATGCATCGTGCTTGCGGGCTCTGAAATCCACTCGGTGGTCGATGTCGCGAAGACTGGCGCGGAGTTCGTCGCACTCGGCAATGCCGTCTTTGCCGCCGGGCGTGAACCTGCCGCCATGGTGGCCGAAGCGAACGCCCTCCTCGATGCGCATGCGCCCGCCCTGGAGGGCGCCGGATGAGACGTCTCTCGTCCGCTGCAGTTTGCGCCCTGGCGATCTGGTTTAGCTCGCACCCGATTTGGGCGCAGCAGGAACCTCAGCCTGCCCAGAACGCGCCGGCGGCCAAGCCTGCGGAGCCGAAGGGAGCCCGACCTTCAGCGCCGAACAACGAACCCGCGGCAGGACAGCAACCCTCCGTACCTGCCATCGATCCCTCGCGCTTCGGCAAAGTCCTCGACGACGCTTTCGGCGCCTATCAGCGCGGACATTATCTGACCGCGCTCAAGCTCGCGCAGCCCCGCGCCGAAGCTGGTGACGCCGCGGCGCAAACGCTGATAGCCGAAATCTATGCGCGGGGGCTCGGCGTAAAGCGCGACGGGAAGGAGGCGGCCAAATGGTATGGCAGGGCGGCCGACCAGGGCGATCCCGAGGCCCAGCTTCAATACGGGTTGATGCTGCTCGACGGAGAATTCATCGACCGCGATTTTGACAGGGCTTTCGGGCTGATGCGAAAGGCGGCGGAAGCGGGCAAGCCTCTCGCTCAGTTCAACCTGGCTCAGATGCTGATGGAAACCGGAGCAAAGAGCACCGAGGCTGTCACCTGGTACGAACGCGCAGCCGAAGCGGGGCTTGCGGATGCGCAATATGCCATGGCGCAGGTCTATTCCAACGGGTTCGGAGGCAAGGAGAGGAACGAGCAGGAAGCGCGGCGCTGGCTGGAACGTGCGGCACGGCAAAACTTCGAAACCGCTCAGCTCGATCTCGGACTCTGGCTCATCGAAGGTCGAGGCGGGCAACGGAACATGGAGGAAGGGTTCCTCTGGCTCAAGAGGGCGGCGGAAAGCGGCAATGTGGCCGCCCAGAACCGCCTCGCAAAGGCTTATATGGCCGGTTTCGGTACGGAACCGGACCCGATCCTCGCCGCATCCTGGTATCTGACGGCACGCCGGGCAGGGCTGACGGACATGGACATGGAAGACTTCCTGGGTGGCCTTACCGATGAGCAGATCGAAGAAGCGACGCAGCGGTCCAGAGAGTTGCGGTAGGCGAAAAAAGCAATAAGGGAAGAAGACAGCAGGGCAGTACGTGGATCAGTGCCTGGCCGGGTTTGGCTCCTCGTTCACATCCCCGTCCCACTGCCTTCCCGCCCTATTCCCCCACTCCCCCACCTTGCCTCAACGCCCATTTTGTGGTCTTGAAGCGCCGGCCCGGCTCAGTGGCGCGGCTCCATATCAGGACGGTGAGAATGAAGATCAACGGTAACGAAATCCGGCCCGGAAACGTCATCGAGCACAATGGCGGCCTCTGGGTCGCAGTGAAGACGAACGCGGTGAAGCCCGGTAAGGGCGGGGCTTACAATCAGGTCGAATTGAAGAACCTGATCGACGGGACTAAGCTCAACGAACGCTTCCGCTCAGCAGAAACGGTGGAGAAGGTCCGCCTCGAGCAGAAGGACTTCACATTCCTGTACGAGCAGGGCGACGCACTGGTCTTCATGGACTCGGAGACCTATGAGCAGCTGGAGCTGCAGAAGGATTTCGTGGGCGACCGCGCGGCATTCCTGCAGGATGGCATGACCGTGACCGTGGAGCTTTATCAGGAGAGGCCGATCGGCATTTCCCTGCCGCCGCAGGTGACGCTTGCGGTTGCGGAGGCAGACCCGGTGGTAAAGGGCCAGACGGCTGCTTCCTCCTACAAGCCTGCGGTGCTTGAAAACGGCATTCGCATCCTCGTGCCGCCCTTCATTTCGGCCGGCGAGAGAATCGTGGTCGATACCGACGAGATCACTTACCTGCGCCGCGCCGACTAACGGCGGGCCACTTTATATTAGGATACCCCAATGCCCCGTTCGGCCATCATCAATGTCATGGTTCAAGCCGCGATGAAGGCCGGCCGCTCGCTCGCGCGCGATTTCGGCGAGGTGCAAAACCTGCAGGTCTCGCTAAAGGGGCCCGGCGACTATGTGAGCCAGGCCGATCGCCGCGCAGAGGAGATCATCCACACGGAGCTTTCGCGTGCCCGTCCGGGCTACTCCTTCCTTATGGAGGAGAGAGGAGCGGTGGATGGAGACGATCCGCAGCATCGCTGGCTGGTGGACCCGCTCGACGGCACCACCAATTTCCTGCACGGGATCCCGATCTTCTCCGTCTCCATCGCGCTGGAGCGGCAGGGCACGCTGGTGGCGGGCGTGATCTACAATCCCGCCATGGATGAGCTTTATACGGCCGAACGCGGCGGCGGCGCGTTCCTGAACGACCGGCGCATGCGGGTGGCAGCGCGCCGCGAACTGACGGACTGCGTTATCGGCACGGGCATCCCTCATTTGGGCCGCGGCCACCATGGACGCGCGCTTCTCGACCTACGCAATGTGATGGGCGAGGCGGCCGGCATCCGCCGGCTCGGCTCGGCCGCCCTCGACCTGGCCTACGTGGCGGCAGGCCGGATGGACGGCTTCTGGGAAGATGCGCTGAGCCCTTGGGATATGGCGGCAGGCATCCTCATGGTGCGTGAAGCCGGCGGCTTCGCGACGGATAGGAACGGCGGGCAGGACATGCTCGACAGCGGGTCTGTCGTGGCTGGCAACGAACTCATCCACCGCAGCCTGCTCAAAACGCTGCAGAAGCCGGTTTCCTGAATCTGCCCTTTGTATGCCGGAAGCCAGAACGGCTATCCGGGAACCTATTGGTCGCCCAGATCGCGAAAAGCGGCCGCTCCTCGCCGAGCGGGTTCAGTCCTGTCAGGCTTTGACATAGACGAGCCTACTGTGGGAACGGCCGCGCCTCCCAATGGTCCCCCTCTATGCGGCTGGGCGCGATAACGAAGCCGTCTCCGATTCCTTCGAAGTGTTTAACGCGCTGAGATAAAGCACCTCCCCGAATGCCGAATCGCCTCCTCCGCCGTCTCGGGCGGGCTCCAGGCGAAGACGCGGATAAAGGCGGAGGGATCGAGCGTCAGGTCGTCCAGCAGAGCAGCTTTCAGCTTCTGTCTCCCCGACAGCCGCGCCACAGCATCCAGGAGGCCATGCGGTACGGGCAGGAGCCATGCCGGTCGCTCCATCCCCTCTCGAAGCCAACAAAGGATTTGGGAAAGAGAGACCACCTCCCGATCGGCGATCTCGTAAGTGCCTCCGCCGACCCCGTTCAGCCCAGCTTCCAACGCCGTGACGAGCGCGTCACAGAGATTGCCGACGGAGCACATGGAACGCCGGTTCCGCACGGCGCCGAAGGGGAGCGGCAGCCTCTTGGCCGCAAGGTGCTGCAGTTTTTGCCAGTTGCCAGGCGCATCAGGGCCATAGACCAGCGGGGGCCGTAGCGCGATGCCGATGCCTCCACGCTCGGCAAACCGCCTCACATGCGCCTCGGAAGCAAGCTTGGAGCGGCCATAGGCATTGGCATTTTGCGGGTTTTGTTCTGTTTCCCGCGCGGCGATACTGCTCAACGCGACGAGCACCTGGATGCCAGCAGCCTCACAGGCCGCTGCGAGTGCTCTGGTTCCCTCGTCGTTGACCGCAAAGAATTCCGCCTCTCTCGCATCTTCCCGGTGCGCCAGACCCGCCAGATGGACCACGGCGTCGATATCGATGAGCGCTGACGACCAATCCGTTGCTGGACCGATATCACTAATCATGACGAACCGGCGTTTCGTGCCCCGCTGGCGCCGTCCGGCTTCGGTGATCTCATGGCCTCGTTCTTGGAGAACCCGCACGAGATGCCGGCCGATGAAGCCGCTCGCGCCGGTCACAAGTATTCGCGCCATGAACTCTCTCGGGTTTCCAGCGTTTTCGGATGCGCCGGCTCTACAGGCGGCGGAAGGATGGCACGGATATATATTTCAATTTGGTCACATTTCCGTTTAGAGTCTCGGCCAAACTTTTCAGGCAGAAGCGGAGTCGGGGAGAGATGGCGTTGCTGAAATCGCTGGGGGCGGAACGGCTTGTCGTGGATGATCAATATGATCCGCGCCGGCTTTCGAGCCCGCAGGTTTTCCTCTATTCGATGCTGATCTTCCTGGTGATAGTCGGCTTTGTCGCGGCTATACTTTACCGCCAGATCTCCAGCGCCTTCCAGAGTAATCCCGGCCTCAACGGCCTCATTCTGGGCGTGCTCGCTGTAGGCGTGCTCCTGGCCATCGGCCAGGTGGTGCGCCTGTTTCGGGAGGTGCGCTGGGTCAATTCCTTCCTGGCGGGCTCCGAATCGTCGGAACCCGTTCTTCTGGCCCCGATGAAAGCGCTGCTCAGCCGCTCGTCCAGCATGGCGTTGTCGACGAGTTCGATGCGGTCCATCCTGGATTCGATTGCCACGCGGCTGGATGAAAGCCGCGACATATCGCGCTACCTCATCGGTCTCCTCGTATTCCTCGGGCTGCTGGGCACCTTCTGGGGCCTGTTGCAGACGATCGGCTCGATCAGCGAAACGATCCAGTCGCTCGATCCCGGCTCGGGTGATGCCAATGATGTGCTGAACTCGCTCAAGGAAGGGCTCTCGGCGCCGCTGAGCGGCATGGGCACGGCGTTCTCCTCGTCGCTGTTTGGCCTGTCCGGATCGCTCATTCTCGGCTTCCTGGACCTGCAGGCGGGCCGCGCGCAAAACCGCTTCTACACGGAATTGGAGAACTGGCTCTCGACGGTGACTGATCTGAGCTCTGATCTGGACGGCGCCAAGAACGGCTCCTCCGAAGAGCTTCGCGATCTCGCAGAGAAGCTGCGCTCCATGCAGGAAGGGGGCAGCAGCAATCCCCGTACGGCTGCCGCAATGGCTTCGCTGGCCGAGGGCATTTCAGGTCTCGTGAAGAATATGCGCCAGGAGCAGCAGATGATGCGCGACTGGGTCGAAGCCCAGGCGACCGACCAGAAGGCATTGCGCGAGACTCTGGAAAAGATCGCTGTCGCCCTTAGGAAGCGGGAAAACAGCTGATGCCGCTTGCGCGCTCCCGCCGCAGGGAAAGAACGATTGACTACTGGCCGGGCTTCGTTGATGCGCTGTCGACGCTGCTCCTGGCCATCATGTTCCTGCTCTCGGTCTTCGTAGTCGCGCAATATTTCCTGAGCCGGGAGATCAGCGGCAGGGACGAGGCGCTCGACCGGCTCAATGCGCAGATCAACGAACTGACACAGCTCCTGGCTCTCGAACAGGCGAACTCCCAGGACGCCGAAGACCAGATCGCAACGCTGCGCGCTTCTTTGGCTGATGCCGAAGCGGAGCAGAGCCGGCTGCAGCAGCTTCTTTCGAGCGGCGCCGGAACCGAAGCCGTCGCGAACGAACGCATCGGCGCGCTTACGGGCGAACTGGATCAGGAACGGCAGATCAGCCAGCGTGCTCTTTCCCAGGTGGAGCTTCTCAACCAGCAGATTTCGGCATTAAGACAGCAGATCGCCGCCCTGGAAGATGCGCTGGAGGTTTCGGAAAAGCGCGACCGGGAATCCAACGCCAAGATCGCGGATCTGGGACGCCGGCTGAATGTGGCTCTCGCCCAGCGCGTACAGGAACTGAACCGCTATCGCTCCGACTTCTTCGGCCGCTTGCGTGAAATCCTGTCAGACCGAGAGGATGTCCGCATCGTGGGAGACCGCTTCGTGTTCCAATCGGAGGTGCTCTTCGCCTCCGGCGCGACGGAGATCAACCCGAAAGGCCAGGACGAGATGAGAAAGCTCGCCGGCGCGATCCTTGAATTGCAGAGGGAAATCCCGCCCGAGATCAACTGGGTCCTGCGCGTCGACGGGCACACCGACAATATTCCGCTTTCGGGCACCGGCCGGTTCCGCGACAATTGGGAGCTTTCCAGCGCGCGCGCGGTGGCAGTGGTGAAGTTCCTGATCGAGAACGGCGTGCCGGCTGAGAGGCTGGTGGCAGCAGGATTCGGAGAATTCCAGCCGCTCGATCCGGAGAACACACCGGAGGCGCGGTCACGCAACCGGCGCATCGAGCTGAAGCTCACCGAGCGGTGAATGGGACAAAGACGAGCGCGCGCAACATTGCGGCGCTCGCGCGGCTTCCAGCCCCCTAGACGCCTCCGCCATTCTCCAATTTCACTCCGCTGCTCCCTTGAACACGTCTGCCCCTGCCTCGAACTGCAGGCTGGCAAGCCGGGCATAGACGCCGCCACGAGCGACGAGCTCGGCATGTCGTCCTTCCTCCACGATCCTGCCTTCCTCAAGCACGAGGATCCGGTCCGCCTTGAGGATGGTGGCGAGGCGATGTGCAATCACGATCGTGGTGCGGCCCCGCATCAGATGCTCCAACGCTTCCTGCACCAGCGTTTCACTCTCTGCATCGAGAGCCGAGGTGGCCTCGTCCAGAAGGAGGATCGGGGCGTCACGAAGGATGGCGCGGGCAATGGCGAGCCTCTGGCGCTGGCCGCCTGAAAGCGTCACCCCGCGCTCGCCGACCTGGGTGTCATACCCATTTTCCAGCGCCCTGATGAAGTCGTGGGCAAGCGCTGCACGGGCGGCAGCCTCCACCTGTTCCCGCGTCGCACCCGGCCGGCCGAAGGCGATGTTATCGGCCGCCGTGGCGGCGAATACCGTGACGTCCTGTGGCACGATCGCGAGGCGCTCGCGCACGGCCTGGGGGGCGGCTCTGCGGATATCGACCCCGTCGATCAGCACCGCGCCCTGGTCGGGATCGTAATAGCGCAGGAGCAGCGAGAAGACCGTGCTCTTGCCGGCTCCAGACGGCCCGACGATCGCCACCGTCTCACCCGGCGCCACATCGAAGGAAAGATCGTGTAAAGCGGAACGGCCAGGACGTGACGGATAGGCGAAGCTGACGTTCCTGAACGACACGGAGCCGCGAGGCGGCAGCGGTAGGGCGAGAGGCTGGGCCGGCGCTGCGATGGCAGGTTTCTGCGCCAAAAGCTCCGTCATCCGTTCCGCGGCGCCGGCCGCCTGGGCAAGCTCGCCCCAGACTTCCGACAAGGCGCCGAGAGCTCCAGCGCCAAGCACGGCATAAAGCAGGAACTGGCCCAGCGTGCCCGCCGTCATCGTGCCGTTGAGCACGGCATGCGAACCCGCCCACAGGACCGCAACGACCGAGGCGGAGGTGGCGAAGATAGCGACGAAGGTGAGGATCGAGCGGGCGAAAATCGAGCTGCGGGCGGCCTCGAACGCCGCCTCCACGGCCTCAGCGAAGCGCTTTGCGACGACCGTCTCGTTGGTGAAGGCCTGCAACACCCGAACGGCCGCGATCTGCTCGCCTGCAAAAGCAGTGGCGTCCGCGAGCGTATCTTGGGCGCGGCGGGCCCGTTTTCGAACGGAGCGTCCGAAGGCGACGAGCGGAAAGACAATGACCGGTATCGCCACCACCACCAGCGCGGAAAGCGTTGGGCTCGTCACCACCATCATCGCGACGGCGCCGAGCCCCATGATGGTGTTCCGCAGCGCCGTCGAAGCCGTCGCTCCGACCGCGGATTTGATCTGCGTCGCGTCTGCCGTGAGCCTGGAGACGATCTCTCCCGACAAAGCCTGATCAAAAAATGCCGGCGAAAGCCGCGTGACATGGGTGAAGACATCGCGGCGCAGATCGGCCACGACCCGTTCGCCGAGCGTGATGACGAAATAATAGCGCCCGGCCGATGCCACGGCCAGCACCGCGGCCACGATCACGAGCATGGAGAAATAGCTGACTATGAAGCCGCTATCGGCTTCCGAGAAGCCGTGATCGATCATCCTTCTTACCGCGATCGGGAGGATGAGCGTGGCGATGGCGGCAAGCAGCAGAAAAAAGCCCGCTCCGGCGACCAGCCATTTATAGGTGCGCAGATAAGGCAGGAGGCCGCGCAGCGGTTTGAGGGTGCGTCGCGACTTTTCCTCCTGCGCGACGGGTGTCAATGCCATAGCCCCTTCCTTCCGGCGCACCGGTGTTCCAAGATTCCGTTCCACCGGCCTTGTATCAATCCGTCGGCTGATGTATAGGCACGCGAACCTTTTCGAAGCCGTAGCCGCCCTTGGCCGCGGCTTCAAGTTTTCAAAATGGGCGAGATTGCCGCAGCGGAAGCCGCGCACGAGCCACATGAGTGACAAATTCAGGACAGAGCGATGAAAGCCGATATCCATCCCGACTATCACATGATCAAGGTCGTCATGACGGACGGCACCGAATACGAGACGCGCTCGACCTGGGGCAAGGAAGGCGACACACTCAACCTCGACATCGACCCCAACTCGCACCCGGCATGGACCGGCGGCCAGCAGACGCTCGTTGACCGTGGCGGCCGTGTGTCGAAGTTCAAGAAGCGCTACGAAGGCCTGGGCATCTAAAGTCCGCCATAAGCTTAATGAAAAAGCCCGCCTTCCGGCGGGCTTTTTTGTTTCGCTTAACTTCCGCAGTTTCGTGTTTTAACCAGCGGGACCCGGAGCAGGGCAAGCGAACCGGGCGCTATTCAGCCGATTTCCGATCCACATGGCCCAAGGCGCGTTCGGGCGCGATGATGTCGCGCACGCGCCGCTTGAGCTCCGATGCGTCGGGGAAGCCGCCGTCGCGTTTGCGTTCCCAGACAAGCTCGCCATCGCAATGGATTTCGAAGATGCCGCCCGTTCCGGGCTTGAGCGCCACTTCCTCCAACTCCTCCGAAAAGGTGGAAAGCAACTCCTGCGCCATCCAGCCGGCGCGCAGGAGCCACTGGCATTGGCGGCAATAGGCGATGGTCACCCGATGGGCCATGAGGCTCAGGCCGCGCTCAGCTTTGCCATCGTGGCGTCGTCCACCTCGAAATTGGCATAGACGTTCTGCACGTCGTCATCATCCTCGAGCACGCCGATCAGCTTCAGGATCGATTGCGCACGCTCCTCATCCACCGGAGTGGTGGTTTGTGGCCGCCAAATGGTCTTGACCGACTCGGCTTCGCCAAGGGTCTTCTCAAGCGCTGCCGTCACCTCGCCGATATTCTCAAAGGCGCAGATGATGACGTGGCCGTCCTCGTCCGACTGCACATCGTCGGCGCCGGCTTCGATAGCCGCTTCCATCACCGCATCGGCATTGCCTGCCGCAGCCGGATAAACGATCTCGCCGACGCGGTCGAACATGAAGGAAACGGAGCCGGTTTCGCCCAGAGCTCCGCCTGCCTTCGTGAAAGCGGCACGTATATTGGAAGCCGTACGGTTGCGGTTGTCGGTCAGCGCCTCGACAATGACGGCAACGCCGCCCGGCGCATAGCCCTCGTAGCGAACCTCCTCATAAGTCTCGGCGTCGTTGCCCTGCGCCTTCTTGATCGCCCGCTCGATATTGTCCTTGGGCATGGACTGGGCTCTGGCGTTCTGGACAGCAAGGCGAAGACGCGGATTCATCGCCGGATCGGGCAGACCCGCTTTGGCGGCGACTGTGATCTCACGCGCCAGCTTGGAGAACATCTTCGACTTGGCCGCATCCTGGCGCCCCTTGCGATGCATGATGTTCTTGAATTGGGAATGGCCGGCCATGGGGCTCCTTCTTGGATTTTGAAAAATCTTTTGGATTGCGCGCTTATAGTGAAAATAGCCCGAAACGTCCAGAACCGTGGCTTTTCATCCGGCCGACTGCCTCACGCAATGGTGAGGTTGGGCTCCGTAGCGAACGCAGTGGAGGTGGGTTAGCATCCGTCCTGCAAATCCGGGGAGATGCCTATGCCTGCCTTCCGCCTGATTGCCTTTTTTCTTGCGCTCCTGATACCAGCAGCTGTCCATGCCCAGGAGCAGCGCCCAAGCACCTGCATGGCCGTGGCAAACAGCCTGCCCGACGTGAAGTTCGTTAGCTTTCAGGAATTGGCGGCAACGCAGGGCGAAGTGTCGATCACCTATGCCGGACACTCCACCTACCTTATCGAGACGCCGGCCGGGGTGACCATTGCGACCGATTTTTCGGGGATTTACGGCGGAGCGCCTACACCACGTGTGGTCACGATGAACCGGGCGCATTCCACCCATTACACCCTCTACCCCGATCCAGCGATCGAATATGTGTTGACCGGATGGAATCCGGATGGGGGCGCCATCAAGCACTCGCTGGTGGTGGACGACGTTTATATCCGAAACGTGACGACCGACATTCGCGGCTTTTCGGAAGCCTCGAAGGACGGCAACTCCATCTTCATCTTCGAAGTGGCGGGTTTATGCATAGGCCATCTGGGCCACCTGCACCATGAGCTGGACGATTCACACTATGCCGCGATAGGTCGGTTGGACGTGGTGATGGTGCCGATCGATGGGGGCCTCACCCTTTCCATCGACAGCATGAGCGAGATTGCACGACGGCTTTCCTCGTCAATCATCCTGCCGATGCACCGCTTCTCCACGCCAATCGGCACTTTCGCTGAACGGATGGGTGAAGGTTTCGACGTGGAGTTTCACGAAGGGCGGACAATACGCGTGTCAATCGGGAGCCTTCCGAAACAGCCTACCATAATCGTTTTGGAGGGCGTCTAGCTCTCCCGCACAAAGGCGGGAGAGCAGTGGACCTGGCCTATGCGGCAAGGCGCGTGCCAAGCGATTCGATCTCTACGTGGCCGCGAAAGCCGCCGCTCGATTCCGCCGGCTTTCCGTCCTCAATCGCGTGAGCAAAGATTACTCCTTTGTCTGCTTCCAACTTCTGCTGAAACGCGTGGAGGCGCGGATATTCGCTTTCAAGGTCGAAGAGGCCCAGATCCTCGCCCCACCGGGCGATGCCTACGAAATATGCGTCTGCCACCGTCTTCGTGTCGCCCACTAGCCATTCGGTATGCGAGACCACATCCTGCAGATGGCTGTAGCAGCGCGCGGCTTTCTCTCGCGCAAGGTCGCGGAGGATATCCCGGCGCGGATCATTCTCGGCGAGCTTATAGGCGCTCCAGGCTGGCGCGAAAGCCGAGTGGAAATCCGTGTGCAGGAAGGAAAGCATCCGGTTCAACCGGTCGAAAGCATGGGTTTCCTGCGCGAAACCGAGCTTCCGGCTTAGATCGCGCTTGGCGATGTTGTGCAGGATCGCCAGACTTTCCGTGAGCGTATCACCATTCTCGAGGAGAAGCGCCGGCGTCGCCCCCAATGGACTTACTGCCCAGAACACCTTGCTTTGGGGCTTGGAGAGCATGTCGATCCGAACGAGGCGATAAGGGTGGCCGAGCCACTCCAGAGCCACGATCGATCCAAACGAGCAGCCATGCGGCACGCCGTAAAAGAGAACAGGTTCCATTTCCGACTCCTAAATTCCTCATGTTCGAAACGTGAACCGCTGCGGCCGACGATGAGGCCGGGCGCGGTTTCGAACTGGAAGGTCGGCCAATACTTGCGCTTTATCAAGTACTTACAATAATGTAAGGTACTGACCTGGAGGTAAGTATTGAGGAAATCCATGGCAAAGAAAGTTCAGCCCGATAGTTGCGGACTGGGTCCGGCCTTTCAGGTGATCGGTGGGAAATGGAAGGCGCTGCTTCTATGGCTCGTGCATCAGGAGCCGCGGCGATTCGGCGAGCTGAAGCGTCTGGTGCCGGACATCAGCGAGAAGATGCTGATCCAGCATCTGAGAGAGATGGAGGCGGACGGGCTGGTCCATCGCAAAGTGTTCCATGAGGTCCCGCCGCGGGTGGAATACTCCGCGACGGAGCTTGGCATCTCGCTCGATAATGCGCTCATTCCCCTCGCCAATTGGGGCAAGGAGCATGCCGACGCGATCACCGCGCGACGCATGGCTGCGGAATAACCGCAGCCATGGAGGCGCTCTTAGGGAGCAGCCGTCAGTGAGTGTGGCCGCCCGACGCACCCTCACGCGCACGCTTGCGCCGCGCCATCATGTTGAGAGCTTCCACCAGGGCTGAAAAGCCCATTGCGGTGTAGATATAGCCCTTCGGCACATGGAAACCGAAGCCGTCGGCGATCAGCGTCATACCGATCATGAGCAGGAAGCCGAGCGCGAGCATCACCACCGTGGGATTGGCGGCGATGAAGCGGGACAGCGGCTCTGCCGCGAGCAGCATTACGGTGACCGCTGCTATGACTGCGATGAACATGATGGCGATGTGATCGGTCATGCCGACAGCCGTTATGATCGAATCGATCGAGAAGACGAGATCCAGAAGCAGGATCTGTGTGATGGCCGATCCCATGGTGATCGTTGCCACCTTTCCGACCATGTTCTCCTTGGGATCCTCCGGATCGACCGAATGATGGATCTCCTTCGTCGCCTTCCAGACGAGGAAGAGACCGCCCGCGATGAGGATGAGATCGCGCCACGAGAAGCCGTGGTCGAACAGCGTGAACACCGGGGTCGTCAGTTGCACGATGATGGAGATTGTGCCGAGCAGTGCAAGGCGAAGCACCAGGGCGGCGCCGATGCCGAGCCTGCGGGCGCGCGCCTGCATCTCCTTGGGCAGCTTATTGGTGAGAATGGAAATGAAGATCAGGTTGTCGATGCCGAGAACGATCTCGAGCGTGACCAGTGTAACGAGCGCAACCCAGGCTTCGGGGCTAGACACGAAGTCGAAGTGCGAAAGCAGCCATTCCATCGGGGGATCCTGCGTGGAGTTGAGAGTAGGCCACCGCAGAGTTACGGAGGCCCTTGATTTTCGTCAACGCCAGAACGCGGGAACTGTTTCCTCGAGACGCGGCCCGAGACGCAGTGGCGCGATCTTTTCGGCTAGCCCCGTGCGGTCGGAGATATCGAGCCCGACACCACAGATGGTGGCCGGACCGTTCGCCGCCTCGAAGCGGTTCTTGGGAACCTTACTGAGGAACCGGTTGAGCGGCTCTTCCTTGTCCATGCCCAGAGAGGAATCATAATCGCCGCACATGCCCGCATCGGAAATATAGGCCGTGCCGCCATTGAGGATTTGATGGTCGGCCGTCGGCTGATGTGTGTGGGTCCCGATAACGGCACTCACCCGCCCATCCACGAAATGGCCGAAGCACATCTTCTCGGATGTCGCTTCCGCATGGAAATCGATGATCGCCGCATCCGCCTGCTCGCCGAGATGACAAGCAGCAAGCTCGTTCTCCGCAGTACGAAACGGGTCGTCCAGTTCAGGATGCATGAACACCCGGCCCATGATATTGGCCACGAGCACGCGCGCCCCGTTCCTGGCGATGTAGAGACCCGAGCCGCGACCTGGCGTACCCTTCGGAAAATTGGCGGGACGAAGGAAACGCTCCTCGCGGGGCGCAAAGCTCAAGGCTTCGCGCTGGTCCCAAACATGATTGCCCGTTGTCACCACATCCGCGCCGGCCTGCAATGTGTGGCGGAAGATCTCTTCGGTGATGCCGAAGCCACCAGCGGCGTTTTCGCCGTTCACCACAACGAAATCGAGCTTGAAGTCCGAGACGAGGCCAGGAAGGCGCTCCCAGACAGCGGTCCGGCCCGTGCGGCCAACCATGTCGCCAAGAAACAAGATACGCATTCCCTGCTCTTACAGGGGCTGGGCGAACCGGCGCAAGCCGCTTTCGGTAAGGATTTCGGGTAACGCGATATCGTGCGCCTCGTTGGGAACCTCCGGCACTTCCTGGCAATCAAAGGCTATTCCGATGAGGTTCGGTGCGCGGCCTCGCTGCCGCAGCCGCTCGATCGCGCGATCGTAATATCCGGCGCCGTAGCCGATCCGGTGCCCGCGCGCGTCGAAAGCGGCAAGCGGCACAAGCATCAATTCGGGTTCGAGTTCCGCCGCATCCTCGCCGGGTCCTTGCGTGCCGAAGCCCATGTCCACAAGCGGCGCGCCACGCAGCAATTCGCGGAAGACAATCGTCGTCTTGTCGAGGATCGCAGGCAGGCACAAGCGCGCGCCGCCATCCCTGAGCGCCGCCATCAGCGGGCGAACATCCACCTCCGACCGCATGGGCCAGAAGCCCGAAACGACCGTTCCGGGCATTGGCGCAATCTCGCTTGCCTTCTCCGCGAAGCGGAACGAAGCTTCGATCCGCCAGCGGGGATCGAGCGCGTCGCGACGCGCAAGCGCCTCCTGCCGCAGCATCTTCTTCAATTCGCGGGGTGGGAGGGTCATCCTTGCCTTGGTGTGAACTGCAGCGCGAATGCGCCCTGACGGGGGGAAAGCGGCGATCCACGGCAACCGATGGAATGACCGATCCCGGGAACCTACAAAGTAGGTGGGCGCCGTATGACCAAGCCCACGGGCAAGGCCAGGGACAGCTCCCTTAAGGATCGATAAGGCCCCGGGGAATTGAATTCCTGTCGCGAGGCGCAGACCGCCACAACCAATATAGGCTCCAGCGGCAACCCATGCCAGCCTCTTGCCGGCAGAAGATGCAGATTTGCAGTAAAACTTACGCTATCCCTCGCCGGCCGATCTTGCGGCGGCCGATCGGCTTCTGCGCCTCGAATTCCGCACCGGCGGAGATCTCGACATCGGTGCCGCCGCCGAAGACGATGTTTAAGAATTCGACCAGCCACTGCCTCAAATGCATGTCCCAGATCAGCCGGCCCCCCAGGTGATCGCGCCCCGGCTGCGCGCCGGGCAGCACGAAGCGCTGCGCGCCATGGACGACCCAACGCTGCATCATCATTCGGGTGAGCTCCGCGTGGAACTGGATGCCCCAGGCATTCCTGCCATAGCGGAAGGCCTGATTTGGATAATGATCCGAAGTGGCGAGGAGGGTCGCCCCGGAAGGCAACGAAAAACCTTCCCGATGGAACTGGTAGACCATTTCAGGCCAATGCAGGAGCTGCCGGCCTTCCTCAGTGGCCCTGAGCGGATACCAACCAACCTCCACGAGCCCGTCGTCATGGCTCTTCACCTGCCCTCCCAGATGCTTCACCAGCATCTGGGCACCGAGACAGATGCCGAGGAAAGGCTTCTCCTCCTTCAGGGGAACGGCAAGCCACTCCGTTTCACGGACGACGAATTCGTCTCTGTCATTGGCGCTCATCGGGCCACCGAAAACAACGGCGCCGTGATGCTCTTCCAGCGTTTCCGGCAGCTGATCGCCCAAGGGAGGCCGACGGATATCCAGCGTGAAGCCGGTTTTTTCGAGAAGCTGGCCTACGCGGCCAGGACTGGACATTTCCTGATGCAAGACGACCAGGATTTTCTTACCCGCCCCCCGGACCATCTCTTGCAGCTACTCGCTCCCCTTTTTTCCGCTTTCAGCCTGCACGCTCTGCCGCATGGCAACGCGTGTGCGCGTATCAACGTCGATCAGCTCGGCCACCCGCCAGACCAGATTATCCTCGAGTTCGTGCAGCTCGCCATCGGAAAGGACCACTTCCCACATGAGGCGAATGAACTCGGCGCGGGCGTTCTCATCAAGATTCCGCTTGAGCACGCTGGTGAACGCATAGAGGTCGACCGCATCGGCTTCCGCTTCTTCGGCGGCCTTCAACAGCGCCTTCAGTTCGGCGCCATTGACATTGTAGGCGCGTGACAGCGCCTTCTTGAGCCGGGCGCGCTCGTCAGCGCTACACATGCCATCGGCCGCCATCACATGAATGAGCAGCGCCGCCGCAGCCACGCGGGGATCATCCTCCTGCAGGCGCGATGTCTTGGCGCCGGAGGGCAGATCCTTGAGGAATGAGAGGATGCGATCGAACATGGCAGACCTATGGAATCAGACATGCATGTTAGAGCCTCCGCGAAAGCCCACAATGCCTTTCTTGCGGCTGCCAACATGGTTCAAAGAAAAACGAACGCAGGAAGCCTCCGTTCCTTGCTCGAATTCGTCCCTCAGAATAGCCGGAACCTGTTGGCTTCGTCGGCGCGGCTCTCTTGCCGCGGCTCGACGCCGGGGTCGTCAGGCAATGGCGGCCGAAGCTCCTCCTCTTCCTCAACGGAAGCATCGCCTTTGTCCTTCTGCGAGCCGTTGTCGGCATTCGGGCGAGGAGCTTCAGGCGCTGCTCCTTCGCCTGCCACCGGAACGGCTTCTTGCCGGACAGGCTCGGCTTCCGCTTCGAGGGTAAGGTCTTGGGGCTCTTCGGCGGGTGCAGCGGCAGCTTCCACCGGCGGTAGCGCCCGCAAGGCGTCTTCTCCTTCGATAACCTGACCGAGCCGCTCCATGGGCGCGCGCCACTCGAACGCATCGAGCCGGCCCGTGATAGGTGAAGCTGGAGCCCAACGTTCGGCAACGTACCCATCCGCCACCCAGGCGGGGTCTTGCGGCGCGCGCACAGCCTTCGCCAGCCAGTGACGAACGCGGCCCTGGTCCCCCGTGTCCGCTTCCTCAATATCCGCCAGTAGCAGGAACGCTCCTTCACGCGGATCGAGCCGCACCGCCGCCTCAGCCGCCTCCCTGGCCTCCTTGTATTCGCCTGCATCGAGGGCGGCACGGGCGACGGCAAGCTCCGATTCGGCATTGTTGGGCTTCAACCGCCGCAGCTTCTTTGCACGCGCCAGCCGGTCATGGGTCGAGTCGCCGGGCCGCGCATGGATATAGACGTCAGCCACCTCGGGGTGCGGCGATTTCGCCCATACGGATTCCAGCACCTTCGCGCCGC